>ODAI011313600.1_pt1 | contig 18497 bp, 9 predicted proteins | sample 1539321 | NCBI WGS metagenome assembly ODAI01 (sample SAMN02144231, study PRJEB22623) | gut metagenome | biome: sheep rumen | host: Ovis aries | place: New Zealand
GTCGAACCTGAACCTAGGGCACCAGAGTTACCTACGATGTCAAGACCGGCGATACGTCCCTGAAGGGCTTCGTCGATGGTGGTGATACCGAGACCTTCGAACTCTTTGGTGCTGATAGATTGCTTGGCGTAAGAAATCTCATTTTCCGGGATTGCAAGACCATTACCTTTGGCACGGTTCTTTGACTTTACGACAACTTCACTAAGAGTCGTCGCATTTGCCATGGTCACGTTATATGTGGTCTTGTCGAGCTTAAATGTCTGGGTTTTCAGTCCGACGTATGAGATGCGGAGTTTATCCTTGGGATTCTTCACTTTCATGGTGAAGTTTCCGTTCATGTCGGTGATGGCAGACTCAATGATACGGCCTGTGCCGTCAATCTCACAGACGGTAGCTCCCATCAAAGGACCGAGGTCGTCACTGACTGTACCATGTACCTGTGTAATATCTTGTGCCATAGCTGCTATGCTGCAAAGCGACATAGCACATGTCAGCAGAGCAACCCGGCATTTATGACCTCCTATATTGTTTGTTTTATGTTTCATATTTATTTTAAATCTAAAAATGAAAAATGTGATTTGTATTATTCATTTTTCATTTATTTTTGACTTACTATTTCCATTTTGTCTCCTGATCCTTGTCGTAGAGAAGCACGCCATTGATTTTGTGCAGTACGGCATTGGAAGAAGCTGCGATGTTGCATTTGAATGAATTCAAGCTAAGATTGTCCAACTTCACACCAGAGCCCCATTCAATCCAGTATTCTCGGCTGCACTTGTTGCTTGCTGCAACGTTGGCGGTATAAGTTCTGCCCAACTGATCCTTGACAGTCAGACTGTTTCCGTCCTGAGTTACGTAGATAGAATAGAAACGGTTGTTCTTAGGATTCAGTTTGCCAGACTCATACTGGAAATTAGAAACCTTGTCGCCTCCAATATATACAGAGTTATCTTGTATGTGATAGCGTACAAAACTGTGTATTCTGTCTGCAATGACTGCTTTCTCGTCTTCTGACTCCGAGTTGTTATAGTCATCCCAGGTTGGGAGATAGCCATTGTCAATCATCTGCTTGATTGCAGCATCAGTAGGGACGTAGATTGTATAGTTGTAGTTGTCAAATACGGTCAGGTTCTTATTCTCTGCAGGGTTCAGACAATAGTATTTACCGTCCTTTGTTCCGAAGAGTCCCTTACCGCTTTCGTCTCCATAAATAAGATCGTAGAACAAATGGTCACCGCCCTTGTCTTTATCTTCCTTCAGTATTTCATATACAGACTTTGCTGAAGTCATAGGAATATGTACTCTGCCATATTCTAAATCTTCCTCATTGTTTACACCATAGGTAGTACCATTACCTCCACTGCCCATGTCGTATATGTATTTGCTTGAAGCCTTGATTTTCTCGCCATTATGAAGCTGAAGTCCTCCCTGGAAGCACATGTCATTGCCTTCCTTGAATGCCTTGATTACACTTCCTGCCTTTGTCTTGTACATAGTCTTGTCAGGTGTGATGTCCTCAAGGAGAATGGAGTTGTCAAGATAGTCATAGAGACGGTTTACTACAACATCCGATGTGAGACTGTAGTCAGGACCTTCGGCAGGTGTCCATGATCCGTCAGGATTCATAATTACAGGAATTGCAGTACCTCCAATCTGTTCCTTGTAGTAATAGAATACAAGAAGATATTGCTGTGGCAGACCGTATGAACATGGATCTATGAAACTAAGGAATTTGATATCGCCAGCAACAAATTTAAGCCAACTTTCACTATTGAAAGGAATAATAAGACTGAACTTTGAATCCATAGCCGTAAGGTATGGGGTGAAGTCCTTCGCAGCACCGTTATTCGTTACGTATGTTGGGGTGTAGTTACTTGAAAGGGCATGATATATCACGCTGTAGTCGCTTGTACTCTGAATAAGTGCAGGGAACATTACAGATGAATACTCAGAAGGGGCAAACACCTTATTAGTAATATATACAACGCCATTACATCCCATGATACATGAATCGATATCTGCGATGGTAATGCCCATAGAACGCTGTGAGTCATCAAGTATGGAAGCAAACTTTGAAGGAACTGATGCCACGAATGACTCCTGCATGTTCACGTTGAGAAGCTTTACGAGTGTCTCGTATGGGATGTTATCCCAAGAACCGAACTTGTCCTTCAAAACCTTACCAGAACCACTGTCAAACCATTCAGCCAGAGCCTTGTTGTTTGGTACAAGCATAGTTGCGGCATCATTCTGCATTATTATTGTGGTGTTGTCAGCCATATACTGATTCCATCCCGGGTCGAATTTCAGCAGACCACTGGCATTGAGAACATCATCCCTTCTGCCTGTTGGAGTGTAAAGTTCGTGGTTTCCACTATAGTTCAGGTAGGAGAGGGTATAGAGCGAATCCGTATTTGCATATTCCGGGTGCAGACGCCAGAATTCCTCTTGTGATGCCTTGTCCATTGCTACTGGAACGCTGAACCTGTTGAGCAGTTTTGCCCATTGGGTGGTATTGCTGTTCGTATTGATAATCTCTGCCATGTTAGGCGTTGACTCAATTACTCCGTCAACAACATATATGTAGCCGTTCTTGCAGGTCTGCTCGTTGCTGATAACCTTCCTGCCATTTACCCATGAGTCTTGAACAGACTCCGAAGCATGGTTAGAGATTACATATAGGTCGTTGTCCGTGATATTATTCTTCTCCATGAATTGAGGGAGGAAGTGAATCATAGGTGCAGAGGTCTTGTCCTTCATTATGTGGATATTTTTCCCCTGATTGCGTACACTTCCCCATGCCCTGTTCACAGGATCATCAGAAATTGACTTGTTAATAGGGAAATCCTCAGGCTTCATAACAGGAATATTGTCAAGACTGCTTGCTGCGGTCTCACGACGCATACACATACCACTCTCAGGAAGGGTATTGTCGGATTTTGCAGGTATGTTTGACATGAGTTCAATAAGGTACGCATTATTGATCATCGTACCATTGAACAATTGTTTCTTTTGGCCCTCGCTAAGATCTTCGTATGATCTTACGCCAAAAATGTTATTAGAATTGAACCAAGCCTGATAGGCATCATCAGATGCGACGAATAGAGTCTTAGAACCCGTCTTTGAAAGAGTCTCCTTGTACTTTAGGTCATCAATGAGGCGCAGTGTAGTTTTGAAAGTCTTGGTCTGTCCATCTACTTCGATGCCTTCCTCAAGGCGTTCATAGATAGAGTTGCCTAACCACTCTGGCTGTCCTGTGAGTATGTCCTTATCACAGGACTGCATCATGGCAGCACCTGCAATAAACCCACCAACGGTCAGCATGCGAAGTGAAAGCTTTCTTGCCCACTTACTTTGCATTCTCTTGCGTTTAGCGATTTTTCTAATCATATTTAGGTTTCTTTATAATGGTTTTAATGTTTCACTTTATATATTGTTCAGGCTGTTAGCCTTAGTTGGTTTCTTTTTCAGGAGTTGGGGTTTTATGTTTATGCAATAAGCTTTACACTTACCCCTGAATGTCTTTTCTCTCTTCTTACACCGTCTTCTTTAAGGTGGTATTTATAGACCTTCACCTCGATTGTCTTTTTTTTCACTCAAATACTGGGGTGGGTATATTTCAACCCACTCCAGTATTGTTATGTTAATTATGTACGTTCATTACTTCTTCATAACCTTCTTTACACCATTCTTTGTGCGGATGATGTTGAGACCGTTCTGAAGTGTGGCAACCTTGACACCGTTGATTGTATAGATGTCGATTGCCTCTGATGTGGCAATGATATTCTCTACGCCGGTTTCTGCAGAAGATTCCTTGCTGCTGTTCTTACCATAGTAGAAGAGCTGGAATCCATCAGCCTTGAACCAAGTCTCAGAAGCGACCTTGATAGAGATCTTGTCATTGTCGTTCTCAAGCTTGAAGATTACGCTTACTTCCTCACCAGTGCCCTTGTCGTTAGTTGTAACCTCTGTTACATTGTTGTTGACGATAACTTTCTGTACGTTGTTTGCATCAGAAGCAACGAGACACTTGAGCTCGTATGTACCAGCTGGAAGTTCGATGTTCTCGACATCCTGAGCAACGAAGTAACCACCTTCTACTGCAGAGCCGTTCCATGTGTTGAATACGTATGAGCCGTCTGCATTATTAATGGTATAGGTAGCGTTGCTGTTTTCCTTAGAACCGGTATCTGCTGTACCACTGGCTGTTGTCCAACCTGTGAGGTCACCAGTTTCGAAGCTGTTGTTAGTAATCACATTAGTGATTTCTATAGCATTTTCATCAGATGCTTCATCGATTGTAGCTGGAACAGCAAGCATCTTTGTAAGCTTTGCCATGTCTGCGATAGCCTGTTGAGCCTGAGCATCAGTGTAGGTCTTGCCATCGATTGCAGAAGAAACCTCGGTGCTGAGTGTAGAAGCTGCAGATATTACTGACTGACGAGCATCCTCAGAATTGCTGAGAGCCTCATTGAATGTCTCAGCCTGAGCTACGAGATTCTTGAAGAGAGCCTCAGACTCTGTTGCCTTTGCCTGGAGAGCGTAGATTGCAGCGAGTGCATCGAACATTACCTTTCCGTCGGTCTGTGCGAGAGCTGCATTGCCATCTTCGATAGCCTTCTTAACATCCTTTGCGATGTCAGAACCCATAAGAGCCTCTGCATTGATGCTCTTTACTGCCTTCTCAAGTTCTGGCTTGATAATATTTGCGTCGAAACCCTGATAGATAAGCTTGAAGCGTGTGAAGATTGCCCATGATGTGCCTTCCTGAGTATTACCCTTGACACCGATACGGAGTGGGTCACCCTTCTTTGCTACAAGGCCGAAAGCACTCTGAATATATTTACCATCGTCGAATGCGACACCTGCATTGGTCATGTCATTTGGATACCAGTACTCCTTGTTAGGATCGATGTATGGTGCAGGACCAGCAAGACCTTCAGTCTTATAGTAAGGATTTGCTTCGTCGTATGGAGCCTTGAACTTGTAGATGTTGTCAAGAGGAGTCTTGGCATCATTCAGGTAGATATAGGCAGGAGTATTGATGATTTCTTCTTTCTTGTCAGTTCTCTCTGTACCATCCTGGTTGAAGTAGTACAACCAGCCTGTATCATCGCCGTTGTTATAGCGATAGAAACCCTGAACCTGAATCTGATATACACCTACAGGAGCATTTGATACGTCCTGATGGATATCGAAGTTCTTTGAGTTCCATGCCTCAGCACACTTTGCAGCTGCATTTGCTGCTACGTTGCCGCCTTCACCAGAGTGCTCCCAGCCTTCCCAACCTTGAGCGAAGTCTGTGTTCTTCAACATCTTGGTTACGTCAGTACCTGCAGGAGTAGCAGACTTTGCATCATCATACAGACCCTGAAGAGTTTCTGTTTCTTTCTTTATTTCTTCTGTAGAAAGTTCCAATTCCTTGATGAAGTCGTCATAGTCGATGTTAATATAGTCTGCCAATTCAGTGGCAATACTCATATAAGTGCCGTCATTAAGCATCTTGACTGCCTGATCAGCAAGATCCTTGTATGCAGCCCATGCTGCAATGTTCTCTTCGGCAGCTTTCTTTGTTGCATCGATAGCCTCGACTGCAGCCTTATAAGACTGATAGTCAGTTGCGTTTGCCTTGCTTACTGCGTCGTTGAATGCTGCAATTATGCTCTTTGTAACGTTGCCTTCTGGTAGGGTGGCATTAGCTGCGTAGTCCTTCATCAGGGCACCCCATGCATCTGCACCGTTTCCATAATAGGTAAGAGCGAAATTATCAACGATTGTCCAGTCATTGTTCTCCTTTGAGTCCTTCTTGACACCGATCTTTGCTGTGCCTTCAGATACAGGGAACAATACAGAGTTGGTCTTGTAGAGTGCTGTGCCTTCCTTCAACTCCTTGGTAGTACCATTGAGGTTGGTGAAGTCAAGCATTGTGTTAGGGATATAGTAGATGGTCTCACCATCCTTATATTCCGTAGCGCCAATTGTTTCACCATTCTTGTCAAGATGCTGTTCGCCAGCCTTGATAGGATCAAAGAGGTGCATTAGGCTTGCTGTAGCGATTTCCTCGCCGTTAGCTGTAACGTTGGCACCATATATCTTGGCATAGTATTTTGCCTTATCCTTTGTCGCTGTGAAATCATTGGCAATTTCACCTGCACGATAGAAACCGTCAGCATTTACCTTATAAACACCAACAGGGAGATCCTTGAGTGTCTGATAGGTGTTATAGTTCTTGTTAAAGTGCTCAGCAGCGGTACTTGCTGTACCTCCGGCACCGAATTTTTCTCCTTCCCAACCTGCAAAGTCACCCTGCTTGTCGAATGAACGATTCTTTATAAGAGTAGAAGCATCTTTAGGATTAGCGAGTGTTGCGCTTGCCATATCAGCTTCAGCAGCAGCCTTCAACTTTGCTGGAATAGCATCGATAGCAGCCTGAAGTTCTTCTGTAGTGCTTGCCGTATTGTTAAATACTGTCTCCTCTGCAGCCAAGTCGATTGAAGGATAAAGTTTCTTCGCATCTTCAATATCTGCTTTGAGCTTCATTGCAGCAGCATACACATTATTGGCGGTTTCCCATTCTTTGTATGCATCTATGCTAACACCTGTCCACTCATAATCTGCTTCAATTGCAGGCTCTTTTGAAGTGAACCATGATGTCAGATAGAGTCGTGTGTCGGCAAAGTCTTTTGCAATGCCGAGGTATTCATCGGCAAATGCCGTATTACCAATTTTGTACTTGCCATTTCCAAGATCTGTAAGAGTCCAGGTGTTGCAGTTAGCACCACTGTTGTTGTCCACCCAGATAGCCGCGTTTGACTCAACAAACGTTTTGCGCCACTCTTTGAATTTGGCAACTGAATCTACCAGAGCATAAGTACCATCGGTCTGTTCTTGGATTTTCCAAGGCATACCCTTGTCTCTACTTGCAGAGCCACGTGTTTCATAGTCGTTAGCACCGAGCATGAACGACCCAGTAGATACATTGTACAGATATTGGGCTGTAACGCCATCCTTAACGATGTCTTGCGTCGTCGGAACCGGTCTTACCCAACCATCTGCAAAAACAGATGAAGTCATCATCATTGATGTACCTAAAACGAGTAATGTTTTTAGCTTCATAATGATACGTTTTTAAGTTAGTGAAATGAATATAATAGTTAAAGTATATATTAACCTTTTTGCAGGTTGTCCGTGTCTCTGTTAAAGACGTTATTAGGTTGGTATCTATTTTGCTTGCAAAGATAATAATCTTTAGTTAAAAAATGGAAAATATTATGTAAATAAATGTTAAATGTGTTGTTTTTAACTATAAAAAAAGTATTATTGCTGTGTTTATAAGTGTAAAACGGACAATATTACCCGAAAAAAAGCGTAGAGATAAAATATATTTAAACGTGAGTTAGACAATTCAATTCGTCGAACTCACGTTTAATAACCGTAGGTTACTTAGCTCCCGGGGCTGCATCGTTTCCCGCTCCTCCGTCCTGTTTCTTTGCTGTTGATTTCTTGAAGATGTCAGTCTTTATGGCATCTTTTGGAAGACGGTCACGCTGCAACTGATCGATAATAGGTTTGGTGAGACCTTCTGTCTTTGCCTGTGTCGGACCTGTTATATCAAGCACTACAATCTCGTTCTTTCCCTTCTTCAACCAGCATCCTGGCAGATAGAGTGTCTGCTGAGGACCAACTTCCCAGAATCGTCCAATACAATGACCGTTAACCCATACGAGACCCTTGCCCCATGTCCTCATGTCAAGATAGGTGTCGCCTGTCTTCTTGAGGAAGAATTCAGCCTTGTAATATGCTGGCTGTTCGCTGATTACGGTAGGGATATAGCTGAGGTCGTTGTAGTCGAGTTCGTAGGGATAGAGATATACATTCCAGTCCTTTAGGTTGTATGTCAGATCGTTCTTACCGTCCGTGGTGAACACCTCAACCTTATCCGTAATTCCCTTTGGATCGTGAATGAGTTTTGAATAGTTGATGCGTCCCATAACCTCAATGAAGATTTCAAGCTGAGCACCAGCCTTTACATCTTTCTTTATCTGGAGAGTGGTCTCATAGCCGTTACCTCGGTATAGTTCTCCAACCTTGTTGCCGTCAATAGTTACAACGGCATAGTCGCACATATCGGTTATGCGGAGATATGCCCCAGCCTTGATGTCGGGTAGGGTAGTGGTATAGAGGATGTTGCCATAGCCTTGGTTATATTGCTCCACGGGAAGGGCGTCGCGTGATCGTATTGGCTGTGGCATGTTTCCAGCACGGAAGAGAGGTGCCATTTCATTAAACTTTACCTCTGGGATGGATATTATTGGTAATGGCTTTGGAACAGCAGGTAATTTTACATCTGAATGTTTCTGGAGAAGTTCGCGAAGCTGATAGTATTTCTCCGTGGCTGCTCCTTGTTCATCTATTGGGGCATCATAATCATAGCTTGTACAGTCTGGTGCAAAGCCTGTGTTATTTGCTCCTGCCCACCAACCGAATGATGTTCCGCCGTGGGTCATATAAAGAGAGAAGGAAATGCCGTTGTCGAGCATTGTTGATATGCCGTTCACCATATCGGTTGCAGGGCGGGTTTCATGAGCACGTCCCCACCCGTCGAACCATCCGCTCCAGTATTCTGAGCACATACGTGGGGCGTTGGGACGAAGTTCACCGAGTTTCTTGAACTGCTCAAGCACGTTGGCACCTGTTCCGAAATTCATTGTCCATACGAGGTCGTCAAGGGCATTGTCCGTGAAATTGCTTGACCAGTCGCATTGGAACAAGGTGGTCTTATCCCAGCCGGCAGCACGAAGGGCATCGCGCATGGCACTAACGTATGGCTTGTCCTTTGCGTAAGAGCCGTATTCATTCTCCACCTGTACCATAATAATATTACCGCCATTCTCAAGGCGATATGGAGCCAGTACCTCTGCAACCTTATTCTCGAAGGCGATGGCTGGTTTCATGAATTTCTCATCCAATGTTCTGAGTTTGATACTGCGATCCTTGAGCAGCCACCAAGGCAGACCTCCCATTTCCCATTCTGCGCAAACGTATGGACCTGGACGTACTATCACCCACATTCCGTTCTTCTTGCAGAGTTCCATGAAGGCTGCAATGTCGTGGTTTCCAGAGAAATCCCATATGCCTTGTTGTGGCTCATGGTAGTTCCAGAATACGTATGCACAGATAGTATTCATACCAAGCGCCTTACACATCTTGATACGATGGTCCCAGTATTCGCGTGGAATACGTGCATAGTGAAGTTCGGCTGCCTTTACTATGAATGGCTTTCCATCCAAAAGGAAAGTACCGTCACCTTGGGTAAAGGTATGGATTTTCTGTGGCTTTGCACTAACTGAAAAAGCAAAGGCGATAATTGCCAGAATGGATAATAGTTTCTTCATTGTTTAGTGGTTAGGTAGCCCCTCACCTGTCCTGCGGACATCCTCTCCCCAAGGGGCGAGGAAAAGTTACGCTTTTAGGAGTTGGGGGATTGTTGTTAGTTTTTTTTAAATGAGCCTTTTCCGTTAATACTAACTTTTCCCTCGCCCCTTGGGGAGAGGGTGTCACGTAGTGACGGGTGAGGGGCTTTTATACTGCCGCCACCACAGCGAATACTGCAAGTGTGGCAAGGACAGTCATGGCAGGAATCCATTCCGTTATGGATGGGCATTCCCTTACCTCTGGTATCAATCTCTTTGGCAAATATTTCTGATATAACCAGATTATGATGCCAACGACGATTGTTGAGTATAATATGCCTCCGAGGAGGTCGCCTGGATAGTGTACGCCGAGGTATGAGCGTGAATAGCACACTATCAGGGATAGCAAGAACAGGGAGTATAGCACTCGTTTTGACTTCATGAAATAAGCCGCGAGCAGGGATAATCCCCAATAGTTGGCTGCATGAGCCGAAGGGAAGCCGTATGAGCCTCCACGGTAGTCGTTCACGATGTGAACGTATTGTGATAGAGGATTCTCGAGATTTGCCGGACGCAGACGCTGAAACCAAGGTCGGATTACCTGTGAGTTCAGCATGTCCGTAAACAGCATCATCACTCCTACTAATAATAGAAGGTGTAAAGCTCCCGTCCACCCTCTTCTCTTGTATGTCACAAAGAGGGTAATCAGATAAAACGGAATCCACACCAGTTTACCGCTTATGAGCCACATGAGTTGGTCAAGGTACTCTGTGTGGAATCCGTTTATCAACAGTAGGAATTGAGAATCAATTTCTGACATTATCTAAGTGAAAAAGTGAAGAGTGAAAAGTGAAGAATTTGAGTTTCAGAGGTTCTGATATTTACATATGATTGCAAAATCTAACTTAAATTCTTCACTCTTCACTTTTCACTCTTCGTTTAATTTATCCTATAAATGTCTTGATTAACCAGTAGCAGATTATACCAGCAACATATCCCACGAAGGCGATCCAAGTTACTTTCTTCAAGTACCAGCCGAATGAGATATGCTCAAGGCCCATTACCACTACGCCGGCAGCACTACCGATGATGAGCATAGAGCCGCCAACACCTGCACAGTATGCAAGCAACTGCCAGAACACACCATCTACAGCGAGGTTAACTGACGTTGGATCAATAGCGTACATCTTCATTGAAGCTGCAACGAGTGGTACGTTGTCAACGATAGATGAGAGAATACCGATGGCACCAGTGATGAGGTAGTCGTTGCCTACAGTTTCGTCAAGCCACTTCCCCATCTGTGTGAGTACGCCGATCTCAGAAAGCGTAGCCACAGCCATGAGAATGCCGAGGAAGAACATGATTGTGCTCATGTCAATGCGTGAAAGCAATTTGGTAACACGCTTTGCCTTAGGGTCTTGCTCTGTACGACCGCGGTAGAAAATCTCAGTTACGCACCAGAGAATGCCTAACACACCGATAATGCCCATGAAGGCAGGGAGTTCAGTAATTGTATGGAATACAGGAACCAAGCAGAGACCGCCTACACCGATAGCGAAGATAATCTTCTTTTGGCGTGAAGATACTGCGAGCTTTTCTTTTGAGCCATTATCTACAACCTGTGGGAGATCACCCTTGAGATGCATCTGCAGAACGGCTGTAGGAATTATGAATGCAACGAAAGAAGGAACTATAATCTCTTCGATAACGCCGAGAGCAGTAATCATCTTACCATTCCAGAGCATGATTGTCGTAACGTCGCCGATAGGAGAGAAGGCACCGCCGGCATTAGCTGCGATGATAACGCATACGGCATACCAGATGCGGTCGTTCTTGTCCTGAACAAGCTTACGCAGGATCATGATCATCACGATGGATGTTGTAAGATTGTCGAGAACGGATGACAGGATAGCTGTCATGAACGCAATTTTCCAAAGCAGCGAGCGCTTTGTCTTTGAAGCAAGGGCACCGTGTACCCAGTTGAATCCCCCGTGCTGGTCAACAATCTCCACGATTGTCATAGCGCCCATAAGGAAGAACAGGGTAGTACCGGCCTCACCGAGATTCTTCTCGATAGCCTCACCCAGTTCCCAATGCTCAGGCAACGCGATGCCTATAAGGTCGCCATGACCTACAGCAAGGAGTGTCCAGCAAACTACACACATCAAGACTGCAATAGCTGCCTTGTTGATTCTTGTTACGCTCTCAATGGCAATGAAGATATAGCCAATGATGAAAGCCAAACAGATAGTTGTTATCAAACTCATTATAAATTATAAAAGTTGAATTACGGCCTCCAGACCCTCTGAATCTCCCTATGTAGGGAGGCTTTTGGCGAAAGGCATGTTAATTGTTAATTATTAATTTTTAATTTTCGACCACAAAGTTACTAAAAATTATTCTATTTCCGTTCTTATATGTGAAAAAATGTTCATTTTTCAATGAAATGTTGCATTTCCGACAAAAAATGAAACAGATAGTTCTTGGTTCCCGATATTTTTAGTATCTTTGCAAAACTAACCCAAAACTAAAACTTAGGTAATATGAGCGATAAGAATTTCCTTGCTGTTGACCTTGGGGCAACCAGCGGTCGTACCATTGTTGGCGGGCTGACCAATGGAAGGATTGTTCTTGAGGAACTGACGCGCTTTGACAACAATCTCATAGAGGTGAATGGTCACTTCTACTGGGATATCTACGCCCTTTACTTTGAGGTTGTCAAAGGTCTGAAGGCTGCCAGACAAAGAAATATCGAAATCTCCTCAATAGGTATTGACACTTGGGGCGTTGATTTTGTGTGCGTTGCTGAGGATGGCTCTGTCAGTCAGCCACTTGCATATCGTGATCCTTATACCTTTGAAGCTATGGACGATTATCTGCAGAATGTCATACCTCGCGAAAAAGTGTATGATATTACGGGTATTCAGTTCATGAATTTCAACTCTATCTTCCAGCTTCATGCCATGAGGCGTTCTGGCAATTCCGCTCTCAGGAATGCCAAGAAGATTCTCTTCATTCCTGATGCCTTGAGCTATATGCTGACGGGTAAGATGGTTTGTGAATATACCATAGCCTCAACCGCTCAACTGCTCAATCCTCGCACCAGACGTTTGGATTCAACTCTGTTGGAATCTTTGGGACTTACAGAATCCCATTTCGGTATAATGGTAAATCCAGGAGATACTATCGGAACCCTGACTCCTGAAGTACAGAAAATGACAGGTCTTGGGGCTATTCCCGTTGTTGCTGTTGCGGGGCATGATACGGCTTCTGCCGTTGCTGCTGTTCCTGCAAGGAACGAGAAATTTGCCTATCTCTCAAGTGGCACATGGTCGCTTATGGGTATTGAGACTAAAGATGCTATTATTAATAAGGTGTCATACGACCGTAACTTCACCAACGAAGGTGGAATTGAGGGCACAACCCGTTTTCTGAAGAATATCTGCGGAATGTGGTTGTATGAGCGTTGTCGCAAGGAATGGACAGATGCTCCTAAGTCTCATGCCGAGCTTATCGCTAAGGCTATGCAACAGCCTGCGTTTCAGAGTCTTATTAATCCTGATGATGCTATGTTTGCCAATCCTTTCTCAATGATTGAGGCTATTCAAGACTATTGCCGACAGACGGATCAGCATGTGCCTTTAGGGTATGCTGAGATATGCCGTTGCATCTTCGATTCGCTCGCCTTGCGCTATCGTCAGGTGTTCTCCTATCTTAAGGAAATGGCTGATTTCCCGATAGATGTGCTTCATATCATCGGTGGAGGCTCGCTTAATAACGATCTCAATCAGTTTACAGCCAACTCTTGTGGGGTGGAAGTTCTTGCCGGTCCTCAGGAATGTACGGCTCTCGGAAACATAATGGTACAGGCAAAGGCGGCTGGTGAGGTTAAGGATCTCTGGGAAATGCGAAAAGTAATAGCGAACAGCATAGAGCTAAGGCATTTCTCTCCAAAGGACAAAGCTCAATGGGATTCTGCATACGACAAGTTCCTTGGAATCTTGAAAAAGAAGGGGTAGAAGTAGGTCCGTTTCAGGTCCGCTGTAAGTCCGTTGTAAGTCCGTTGATCCTATAGTCCCAAGAACGGAGTCATAGCGAAGGCATAACGAAGGCATAACGAAGGCAAATAGTAAATAGTACATAGTTAAATTGTAAATAAAAAAAGGATGAAAGCAGAACTAATCAAAAAAGCATACGAGGTAGCGAAGGCTCGCTATGCGGAAATCGGTGTTGATACGGAAAAAGTGCTCAAGCAGCTTCAGAACTTCCATCTCTCGCTTCATTGTTGGCAGGCAGACGATGTGAAGGGATTTGAGGTTCAGGCAGGAGCTATGTCTGGCGGTATTCAGTCAACTGGCGATTTTCCGGGTGCTGCCCGCAATATTGACGAGCTTCGTGCAGATATTCTCAAGGCAAAGTCCCTTATTCCTGGCAAGCATCGTCTTAATCTTCATGAGATTTATGGTGATTTCAAGGGAAAAGTAGTTGATCGTGATGAAGTGACTGTGGAATACTTCCAGTCATGGATTGATTGGGCGAAGGAATATGATACTTTCCTTGACTTCAATTCATCTTCTTTCTCTCATCCTAAATCGGGCAATCTTAGTCTTGCAAATCCTGACGAGGGCATCCGTCAATTCTGGGTAGAGCACACAAAGCGTTGTCGTGATATTGCCAATGCTATGGGGGAGGCTCAGAATGATCCTTGTATCATGAACCTTTGGGTGCACGATGGTTGTAAGGATGTTAGCGTGAATCATGCCCTCTATCGCAATATTCTAAAGAAGTCTCTTGATGAGATTTTTGAGAAGAAACAGCCTATGATGAAGGATTGTATCGAGGGTAAGGTGTTCGGCATAGGACTTGAATCCTTTACCGTAGGTTCGCATGATTTCTATACGGCATACGCAGCAAAGAACGGACAGATCCTGACTATTGATACTGGTCATTATCACCCAACGGAGTCTCCTGCTGATAAGGTTTCTGCTGTTCTTCCTTTCATTAATGAGCTGATGCTTCATGTCTCTCGTCCTGTGCGTTGGGATTCTGATCATGTCACGATAATGGATGACGCAACACAGGAGTTATTCTTTGAGATTGTACGTGCCAATGCCCTTGATCGCGTTCATTATGGTCTTGATTTCTTCGACGGCTCAATAAACCGTATCGGGGCATACGTTATAGGCTCTCGTGCTGCCCAGAAATGTATGCTTCGTGCCTTGCTTGAGCCACGGAAGATGATTTCCGAACTTGAACTTGCAGGTGAAGGGTATAAGGTTCTTGCTCTTATCGAGGAACAGAAGGCTATGCCTTGGCAAGCTGTATATGATGAGTTCTGTGTGCGTAACGATGTGCCTGTAGGTCAGGAATTTATACTCGATATAGATAAATACGTAGCAGACGTTATTAGTAAACGATAAAACTATGGCCCCTCACCCGTCACTATGTGACACCCTCTCCCCAAGGGGCGAGGGGAAAGTTAGTAATGAATCTTCATAAGCGATATAAGGTAATATCCTCCTCGCCCCTTGGGGAGAGGATGCCCATAGGGCAGGTGAGGGGCTCTTTTGGTTAGGCTTTTCTATGACAAAAACATCTTCTCTTAAAAGCACCCTCGCGGTGTCTCTGAATAACTATCTTGATGCCGGCGCTATTGTTGCCGGAGGAAGTGGCATAACGCTTTGGCAGAGTTATCTCGGGCTCTCCGAGATGCATCTTGGCTGGCTTAATGCCCTTAGTGCCAATGCCTTGGGAGCTGCCATAGGCGCAATAATAGGCGGCTTCCTTGCTGATAAGTTCGGCAGAAAGTTCATCTTCACATATAATCTCCTTGTCTATATGCTTGGAGTTCTCGTGGTGATGCTTTCCGTGAACTTCCCTATGCTTCTTGCTGGATTCCTCATTACGGGTATCTCTGTTGGTATTGGCGTTCCTGCCTCTTGGACGTACATTTCTGAAAGTTCGGAGGTGAACAATCGTGGACGTAATATTTGCATCTCGCAGATGTCGTGGGGATTTGGCCCTATGATTATCCTGCTCATGGGTATGCTCTTTGCCCCTGGAGGCTATCTCTATGCTCCTGTTGATACTCTTGCACATGGTATCTTAGGTGCAGATGCCGTTCAGTCGGCTGTTGAGGTGTTCAGTTCCCGTGTGGTATTCTTTACGTTGTTTGTAGTGGCTTTCATAGCATGGATAATTCAGCGGCAGTTGGATGAAAGTGCTGAGTTTGAGGCTACTAAAGAGGCTGCAAAGGAAAAAGGAGAGGACACAGGTGTCCTTCATTCTTTTTCGCTTCTTCTATCTAATAAGGTGGCACGTATGAGTGTTATGTTCCTTGCTGCTATCTACCTTACGTGGAATCTTGTGGCAAGCGTTATGGGATTCTTCTCTCCTCATATCTGTGAGACGGCAGGTGGTGTGAGCAACGAGTATGCCAACTGGATGAACTGTATTCAATGGGCTGTAGTTGTGGGCGTTACGTTCATTATCTCGAATATAATTGATCGTACAAGTCATAAACTCCTTTATGTTCTCGGACTCGTCTTTGCCCTTGGAACATGGTTGCTTGTCGTGAGTGTCGGGGTGAACAGCATAGCCACTCTTTGGGCATTCGTAATCCTCTGGGGCTTGAATGGCGGTATCTCCGTTCAGATATTCTATGCACTCTGGGGCTCAGAACTGTTCCCTGCCAAGTTCCGTGCTGGTGCTCAGGGATTTATGTTCTTCGTTGTTCGTGGTCTCTCTGCAGTTTGGGGACTTGTCTTCACAGGCATCTATGGAGATAATGGCGAAGGCTTTACCCTTGCCGCCTATTGCATGATTGCCCTTCTCCTTGCCTCTCTCATCATAGGCGTTATCGGTTGTCCGAATACAAGAGGAAAGAGCCTTGAGGAGATAACGAAGGAAAGGTATGGGTAAGTGGCCTCTCCCCCCGCCCTCCCCCGTAGGGAGGGAGCCGGAGAGCCATCAGGAGTTAATTGATAAAGAGTAATTACTGAATTATTAACAATTTTAATGTGCCTCTCGCGATATATACTATCGAACATCCTTCCCTTTGGGAAGGCTTGGTTAGGCTTTATAATTTAATCAGCTTTACGCCTTCCGGCTCCCTCCCTACGGGGGAGGGCGGGGGGAGAGGCCTCGTTTTTTTGCTATGACTATATTATCTAACCGACCAGGCCTAAAGGCCGTTATTGATCAGATTGCCGAGGTGACAGGTTACCTCTGGCAAAAGGGATGGGCAGAACGTAATGGCGGAAATATAACCGTCAACGTTACTGAGTTTATGGATGAGGAATGTAAGGCTATGCCGGCTATAGCTCCTGTAAAGCAGATAGGTATGACGCTTCCTCATCTCAAAGGAAAATATTTCTATTGCAAGGGTACGGGAAAGCGTATGCGCGACCTTGCCCGTTGGCCTATGCAGAATGGCTCTATCGTCCGTATCTGTGATGATTGTGCCTCATACGAGATTATTGCCGATGAGCCTGTTGTCCCAACATCAGAGCTTCCAACTCATCTAGCCCTTCAGAATTATCTTATAGAGACTGGTTCTTGCTATAAGGCTACTCTCCACACTCATCCTATCGAACTTGTCGCTATGTCGCACATTCAGCGATTCCTGAAGGGAGACGAGATGACACGTGTCTTGTGGTCTATGATTCCTGAGACCCTTGCCTTTGCTCCTCTCGGTATTGGTATTGTGCCTTACGGACTTCCTTCTTCCGTAGAACTTGCCAAGGATACTCTTGAGCAAATTAAGACTCACGATGTGGTTCTTTGGGAAAAGCATGGAACTGTGGCTGTAGGACAGGACATAATGGATGCTTTTGATCAGACAGACGTTCTTTGCAAGGCTGCAAATATCTATATGTGTGCCCGAAGCATGGGTTCTGAGCCTGACGGAATGACTGAAGAGGCAATGAAGGAAGTACAGGATGTGTTTAAGCTCCCGAAGAAACGTCCTTGCTAAATTGTTTTGTTATAAAAAATGCAAACAGCGGATTTTCCTAGCAAGAAAGTCCGCTGTTTTTCCGCTTTTCCGAGGTAGATACTCCATCGTTACTCCATCGATACTCCATCGCAAGTCCATCGTTTCGATGGAGTATCGATGGAGAAACGATGGACCACTGATGGAGTATCATAGGAATTGAGAGGAATTTGAGATTTGCGTATTTTGATATTTTTTTCGATTGTTTTTCATAAATTGCTCAATTTGTTTGGAAGTTTCAAAAAAAATACATATCTTTGTCCCTGAAAGTCAAAAGTCAAAAGTCAAAGGGCAAAAGTCATCGGCCGAAAGCCTTAGACCTTAGTCTTTAGTCCTTAGACCTGAGTCTTTAGACCTAATGAAACAATAACCTTAAACAACTAAGAGTATTATGATTCTAATGATTTTGCAGTTGCTGATAGTACTATTGGCATTGTATGTAGGCTCACGTTATGGTAGCCTTGCTCTTGGCGCAATCTCTGGTATAGGATTGGCCATTCTCGTGTTCGGTTTCGGCATGAAACCGGGAAATCCTCCTACGGATGTTATCTACATCATTATAGCAGCTGTGACCTGTGCTGGTATGATGCAGGCTTCTGGTGGTATGGATTGGCTTATCCAGTTGGCAGAGAGACTTCTTCGTAAGCATCCTGACCATATCACATTCCTTGCTCCTCTCTGCACATTCTTCCTTACTGTGCTCGTAGGTACTGGTCATGTTGTCTATACCCTTATGCCTATCATTTGTGATATTGCCTTGAAGAAGGGAATCCGTCCTGAGCGTCCTTGTGGAGTGGCTTCTATAGCTTCTCAGGTAGGTATCACGTGTTCTCCGATTGCTGCTGCGGTAGCCTCTTTCGTGGTAATCTCAAATGCCTATCATTTTGAGGTGAACAATCTTCAGGTCATAGGAATCACTATTCCAGCATGTTTATGCGGATTGATGGCTGCTGCTGCTTTATCTTATAAGCGTGGTTTGGATCTTGAAAAGGATCCTAAGTTCCAGGAGCGTCTTAAAGATCCTAAGATGTATGAGTATATGTATGGCTCTTCTGCATCTGTGCTTGACAAGAAAGTGGATAAGGGAGCAA
>ODAI012663671.1_pt1 | contig 18495 bp, 6 predicted proteins | sample 1539321 | NCBI WGS metagenome assembly ODAI01 (sample SAMN02144231, study PRJEB22623) | gut metagenome | biome: sheep rumen | host: Ovis aries | place: New Zealand
CTCTTGTAGGCGAAGTAAAGGATACTATCGACGCAGCTTTTTATCCGGTTGATGTAAATGGCAACCCTATTGCTTCGGGCACCACAGTTACACAGACAGATGGAAAAAAAGCCACTTATACCGAAAATGCAGACGGATCTTGGACAGTAACATACAGTAATGCTGAGATTGGCTGGCCAACAGTAGACGCCGATGACAATCCAATACTTGATTCTTACGGAAATATACAGTCTCCTGGTTGGACAACATCTATCTACATTAAGGCAAAAGAAGATTTTATGGGCGGTAACCACATTAGTACAAATGTTGGTCAAAGCAATCAGGTCAAAGCTACAGGTTTTAAGCAGACATCTGCACAAAATGGAGTGCGAAATTTTGATGAGCCGTTTATTAATGCTCTGGGTAAGCCATATGTTAATGTTGATGAATTGAGTATGGATGAGAAGTCCACAGAATGGACAGTATATCTTGGGACAGATGTAAATCCCAAAGAGGAACTCATAAAACTGTGGGATAAAATCCAGGTAAATCTTGTTGTCAAAGATGATGGTAATGATGAGAACGAAGTTATTACAATAAATAATGGCAATCAAATGTATTATAATGATGCCAAAGATAATGATGCAGCAACGCCAGATGGGACGTCAAACGAAACGCTGCCATTATCACATTTTGTGAACAGTGAACTATTCGAGGGACTCATTGCCAATCTTGATAACGGGCAGAATGCAACAACTGCATCTTTGACATATAGATATTTTCCGTATAACCACACAGATATAATTGGTACTTTCAATATTGTCCTGACAAAGACGCTTACAGATGATGATGCTGCAGCTGACCATGCGCCAGAGAATCATGAGACAAAAGAAGTGGGAAATGCGCGTGAGGTTTACACTCTTAAAGTAACCTACAATCCTACAAATGACGGTGCTTCTGAGACTTATGATAAAACAACATCAGGAAAATCAGCTGGAAAAGTTGCAGATGGATATGATGCAGATACTGGTGAACTGATCGACAGTGAAAATACACATAAGATCCATGTCTTCGCAAGGGATCTCGAAATCCAGAAGAAGGATATGGGCAACAACCAACTGATTGATACCGCAAAATTTAAGTTATATCGAACAGCGAAGTCCGAGACAGATGAGGTTACTGGCAATGTAACATATGAAAGTGGAACGGTAGATCTCACAGTCGGCAATGAGACAAAGAAGGTTGTTCAAATAGGCGATGAGATGACCACTTCTGGTGGTAAGATTACGGTAGAAGATCTCTCGTATGCTCCAAATGGTGTTTATTACCTTGAGGAGACAAAAGCTCCTGATGGATATATTATGTCTACTGAGCCAATTAAAATGCATTTGTATCTTGATGATGCATATACACATTATCTGCCGCCGAAAGATTCGGTTACTGAAGCGTTCACTGAAGATAATCCATACAACTGGACTCAGTCAGTAAATCGATTTGTGTATAACAGTTCAAAAACGGGAGAAGTAGACGATGCGACGATTACTATTGATGTACTGAACAATCCGGGTGTCGAGTTGCCTTCAACCGGTGGCCTCGGCACGAACCTGATCTACTTCCTCGGCTTGTTGCTTACGAGTTTCGCAGGCACGGGAATTCTGATGAAGAGACGCAGGAGGAACGCGGCATAAAGTGGATAATCAAAGTTAAGTAGGGTTTGCTGAAGTTTATTCGGGTCTGGTTTTCGGGTCGGCAGATTTTACCAAGTTTATTCGGGGCAAATTTTAGGGGCTCTCTTATAACAAGATGAATTAAGACTGGCAGAGTGGATCACTCTACCAGTCTCTTTTGCAATGAGTATCTTTAGTCTTCTTCGTAATAAGTAACAGGATTAGTAAATGGTAAACCATGAGTGCTATTTAAGATTTAAAGCCGCTTATTGGAAGCGGCTTTGTAACAAACATTATATTCACAATGGCAACTGATTTTTATAGACTGGCTATGACTACTTCTTCCTACAGGATTCCGGAAGCTTCCCAGACCATGGAAGAAGATCTTCTAAGAAAGAATCATCTTCGAATTCCCCATGTTTTGGGATCTCTTCCAGGAGATATTTGAAGTACTCATACGGTTTCAGCTCATTTGCTTTTGCTGTTTCCGCTATACTGTACCATACGGCACTGGCCTTCGCTCCACTGACGGTATCTATGACCTGCCAGTTCTTCTTCCCGAGACAGAAGGGGCGGATCGCCCTTTCCGCGGCATTGTTATCCATTGGGACTTCTCCATCAGTTAAGAAAACACGGAGGTATTTCTCCTGGTTGATGCAATAACTGATGGCTTCTCCTGTTTTTGATTTGGGAGCTATGAGCGCACCTTCTTTTTTCAGGTACACAAAGAAAGCCCTCACCAACGGGAGGATCCGCTCCTCCCTGTTCCGAAGACGCTCTTCAGGGGAAAGATCTTTGTATTGCCTTTCAAAATGATACATGCTGTTGATCATGCCAAGTGCTGTGTGTGCAAAGGATCCCTTCGCAGACTTGCCCATCGTTTTCACGACTTCTGCAAACCGGCGTTTCGCATGAGCCCAGCAGCCGGCGACGGTCAGGTCATCCCGTTCACCGTCTATCGTGTGATAGACCTGGTATCCATCCGTTACGCATATCCCCTGGAATCCGTCCAGGAATTCCCTGGGATGATCTGCTTTTCGGGTCTTCTGATAATCATACAGGATGAAGGGATGGTCCTCATATTCACCGGAACGGTAGACCCACATATAGCTCTTGGAACCGGCCGGACGCCCATCCCTGTTCACCAGGCAGGGTGTCTCATCCGCCTGCATCACATGGCAGTGGAATGTCTCCCGATGGAGCCTGTCCCACAGCCGGGATATGTATCTTTCGGAACAGAGGTTGACCCAGTGGCACATGTTCTGCGGCAGTATCTTTACCCCGTCGATCCGCTCGATCTCCTGGGAGAGGCGGTTGACCGGGACGGCATTGACGAATTTCCCATTGGCGATTGCTGCAACAAAGGCCGGTGTTGCGATGCTGTTCCGCAACAGGTCTTTCGGCCGGGCTGCCTTTACGATCTTCCTGGAACTTGTCCCTTTATAGACTGCCACATGGTGTTCAAAGACCTTCAGCTTTGCCGGGATCATTTCAACCCGTTCATAGACTTCGTCGGGGAGACGGGTCCATTTCCCATCCGGGAACTTCTCCAGGAGCTCTTCTTCGGACAGTTCATGAGGGACGACCTCCCTCTCCCTGATCCTGCTGAGATCTTCCTTGCGCTTTCCGCTGTGTTTCTTTCGTTTATAAGTGATCTCTTCGGTCTCTGTCCTGCCGGAGTCCGGATCAGGACTGCCGGCATCTTCCCGGTAGAGGTCGATCGTCACTTCGGTCTCATTGAAGACCATCACATACTGTCCGTCCGGCGGGGCAAGGTTCTTCTCGGATCTGCGGCCAAAGCGGTTCTGCCGGAGCAGCGCCACTTCTTCCGTCAGCAGATCGACGCTCTTGTTAAGCTGGTCGACTGTCTTCTGGAGAGACTGGTTGCTGGAAGTTGCCATCATGAGCATCGTGACTAATGTTTGTTTGTCAAAGTTCATAAGATCGTTTTTGGTCAGATCAGTATCCATAACGACAGGCTCCTTCCCGATGATTTTCTGCTCTTATTATAGCAGATATGGCTTAAAATAGCCATTTTCAGGAAATATGACTATTGTGAAAATGACGAAAGGTTCCGGCCTGTGATCCTGGATCCCTCCCGGGATGATCCGGTGTCTGGGCACATACAGGGCTCTTTACAGGCCGTCCGGGATCCTGCCTTCGAAGGGGAGTACGCCGGACCGGCGTCCTTCCTGCCTGTTTGGGACAGGAATGAAGGCCTTTGAAAGGCCGGGGAAGACCCGAAAAAATTTCTCCCTTTTGCACAAAGGTCAGGCGATCCCTGAGCAGGAAGGCTTACGTATGGTCGATCGCTGGAGGATCGCAAAACCTTCCATGAGATGTCTGTAATCCTCCGCAGTAAGAGCAGCAACGTCATCCCGATTGCGGGGCCACTGAATCCGGCCTGCTTCGATCCTCTTGTAAAGGAGCAGGAATCCGTCTCCATCCCACACAAGCCCTTTGAACCGATCCTGTTTCCGGCCGCAAAAGAGAAAGAGGACATCTTTTTGGAAAGGATCGAGTTCGAACTGCTCCTTCACGATCGTGGCGAGTCCGTCGATCCCCCGGCGGAGGTCGGTGCGACCGCAGGCGATATAGACTTCTTTAAAACAGAGATCCTTTAACATACCCTGATCACCTCTTTGAGGAATAGAAGAAGGTGATCGGAAATATCATTGGTCACTTCAAATACGGTATCTCCCCGGGTGATCCGGAGCGGAGTATCTGAGGATCCCTGCATACTGGACATAGGAACCTTAGCGAACTCAGTATGGGATCCGGCTGGATCCCCGGACAGTGCAATGGCAGCCTTACGAAGTTTTCGCAGCCAGTAATAATAGGCGTTGATGTTTACGTCATTGTTGGAACACCATTCTTTTACGGTCTGTCCGCTTTCCTGTCGGGCTTTGATCAGGGCTGCCCAGTTGTTCATACGGACTTGTACGATCTCGTCCATTGAGACACCTCCTTGTCATGGACTTTGAAAACTTTACTCAAGTTTTGCAAGTTTTCAAAGTAACTGTGATAGATATAGAGATTATCTCATTTTTGACACTCGTAGACCATGCACTGACTATTTACCATTTACCAGGATTATGTTCTGAAATGCCATTTAGAACGGGGTTGTCTCTGGTCGCAAAAAGAAAACGGTTACGGAAATGTTCAAAGTTCCGGTAGCCCCGGCCAAGACGTTTCAGATCTTTTATCTTACGGTTTAATGATTCGATAGGGCCGTTTGAAAGACGGCTGTTATAGATCTTCCCGGGGCCATGCTTTTCCACCATAACAAACGAATTGATGATGTAATCGTGATATCTGATCAGAAGGTCGGCAAAATCAATGAAGATGGGATTTCCACACTGAAAGTAGTGGGTAATGAGGTCATCCAGTTCCAGGTGGACCTCATCCACAGATATGATATCTGAGAGCGGGAGGCGGTCGATCTTGACGTTCCGGTCAAAGACATCCAGAACATAGGTATCTGAAACAAAAAACTTTCTTGCGACAGCAGAAGCAGTTATTTCAAGATCCCTGAAGGCGTTGACGATTAGCATGTCTGTTGTATTTGTGTTCCGTCGTCCTTTATTGACAAAATGGAAGGCTTCATTGACCTCATAGGAACATTGGGGACTGGTGCATTTCCAGCGGCGTTGTTTCAACTTGATGACTACCTCAAACCCATCCGAAAGGATGGGATGATTGATGGTCCTTGTTTTGATGCCTCGGGAATGCATACGGAATCCACATACAGGACAGTGGTGGATCGTGGGATGTGTTTCAATGGTCAGGGTTTTCCGTGTGCCTTCGATGGAAATGTCAGAAATAAAAATATCCTCATCTTCCAAGTCTAACATTTCTGTGATACGATTTATATAGCTCCTTTCTTTAAGATATTCATTGCAAACTTATCATAAAAGAAAAAGAGCATAAGGGCAAGGAACCAGCAGATTCCTTGCCCTTAAATATTTGTTAAAACGGCCCCTAAAGTTAGACCCTAAAATTTGCCCCTAAAACCTGACCCTAAAAATGGATCACCCTAACAAACTTTGATTATCTAAGAAAAGAAAGAAAACAGCATGATACTTGGTTTTTATAAGAGACCATTCACTTCGGTGGGTGGTCTTTTTTAGATTCTTTGTCAAAACCCAGTGCTAAAGATATGAAGTCAAAAAAATGATATATGAAGAAATAACTTATTTTTGCAAATATTAACAAGAAAATTTGTTTAAAATGCTGGTTTAAATGTAGAAGGTGAACTAAACCTATGATATGATAAAAAGGATTTATTAGATACTTTTCACTAACGATATCATTTAATATGTTTATATGTTAGGTGAATTGTGTTTGAAATATTGTCTTGCTTTGTTTGCTTTTAGTTTGTTTTGTTCAAAGAAGAAAGACAAGAAAACGAATTAGATTCATAGACATAAGGAGATCATTGAGAAAGGTGGAGAAGTATGAAAAAGCGTCTTGTGGAGCTAAAGAAGCTATTTCAAAACAACGGTATACGTTGGAAAAAATGGCGGGGATTGGTAACGGTTATGGCGATGTTGGTTGTATTTGTGACAACCTATGCACTGATCCTGCCGGCCATCACATTGGAAAAGAATCAGGGGAAACCAGAACAGGGCGTGTATTTGGATCCTATGGAGAGGGGGTCCACTGCTGCGCTGAAGAACGAAGAAAAAACTGATCAGCCTGAAGAATCGACTAGTCTCGGAACAGGGACTCAGGCCGATCAGACAGAGAATACGGATGAAACGGCTTTTTCCGGGGGAAGTCAGGATGACGGATCGGACACAGAGGGAAAGAATGCCGATGGCGGATTAGACCAGGGTCAGAAAACTGCTTACGCCCAAGGTGTGTATACTGGTAAGGGAGATGGCCTCACCGTTTCTATGGATCTGACAGAAGAGATGAGACTCCCGGCAGACGTTACAGTGTCTGTGAAGGAGATTATGGAAAATGAGGAATCGGTGGAGTTGGGAATTGACTACCAGGCCTGTCTGACAGCTGCGAAAAAAGCAGCTGCCAGAGAAGGAAGGGGAAAGATCGCTGCAGTCCGCTTCTTTAAGTTCGCTCTTTTATCTGGAGACAAAGAAATCCAAACCGATCAGGATATCGATATGTTGGTTAAACCTTTGGAAAAGGATCTGGTCAGAAAGGGAGATCAGGTACATGTCCTGGCATTCAGCGGGTCTGCAGCTTCCATGATTGAGGATATTAAAACCCAGATGAGCGGCTACAGAGTCTCTGCCTACCGTTTCCTCTACCCGTCCATCGCAGGAAACAGTAACTGGGGCCTGCTGGGTCTTGCTGTGACAGAGCCAAAGACAGAAGATAAGGTGAGTGAGACCACTGGCACAGAAGAAGAGATCTCCACGGAGTCTGAAGCAGCCACAGAGTCCGCATCGACTACCGAGACTGCTGCGTCCACAGAAGAAACGACAGCAAGCACAGAGGAGACGGCAGCCTCCGAAGCCACAACAGAAACAGAACCAGCCAGCACGGAAACACCCAGCACAGAGGCGGCAGAGGACGACAGCAGACTGAAAGGAACTCTGGATTATAACGGTAAAGACTACAGGGTCATGATGACTTATGATGAGAAAGCAGGTATCCCGGAAAGCGCAGTCCTCCAAGTGACAGAGATCCAGGAGGACAGCAAAGACTATGAAAGATATCTCAAAGAAGCCTCTGAAACACTGGAGATGGATAAGAAAGCCGACCCCAATGCCCGCTTCTTTGATATTAAAATTATGGATGGAGAGAAGGAGATCGAGCCTGCGGCACCGGTTTCTGTTCAGATCAGCTATGATCAGCCCATGAAGGTAAATGAAGGGGATAAGGTTGATGCCCTGCACTTCGGGGAAAAGAAAACCGAAGTCATCGAAGATGTGGACGTGAAGACCAACAGGAGAGATGATGTCGAGGGTGTTGCCTTTGAAGCGAACTCTTTCTCAGTATATGGTATAGTGACATACACTGTGGACTTCCACTACGAAGCAAAAGGGAAAATGTATGAATTCAGCATTCCCGGAGGCGGATTTGTGAGCCTGGAACATCTGGTGGAAGTACTGGGGATAGGAGAATCCGATAAGAGTGGAGAAAGCAGCGAAAACAAAGTGGAGTCTGCTTCTATGACTGATGAAGAGATAAACAATTTAAACAATATTTCGGTCAGCGAAGAGACGAAGAAGTTTGTTGCGGATGTGGCAAGTGTAGAGTTCTCCAGCCCGGATTTAGTTTGGTCAGGAAAGATTAAAGAAGAAACAACAGTTCGTGAAATAAAAGAAGATAATGAGCTTGAGGTAAGGTATTCGGGGAGATTAACAGTTAAAGATATCGCACATATTAATGCACAGATGGTTGATGCCGGTGACTGGGCTTTGATTAGTGTAAAGCCATTTGACACAGAAGAAGTACTGACCATTACCATGAAGAATGGGGATTCATTTAATCTAAAACTAACAGGCAATGCATTATATGGTAATGAAAAGATTCAGTATACGTCAGCTGATGGAACAATGATTGTCACAGCTGCCGCACCGGTGGGAACCCTGCCGGCAGGAACGAAGATTCAGGTCCGCGAGATATCTCCTGATAACGTAACTTCACATAAGGAAGCAGAGAAGACGGCGCATTTATACACAGAAACAGTGAATGCTTTAGCCGACACACTATATGATAAAAATGTTGCACTGAATGACACGATGCTGTGTGATATTTCCTTCATTGATGCATCGGGACATGAGATCGAACCTGACGGAAGAGTTGATATCGCTCTTTCTTATAACTCATTGTCCGATGAAGATGACAAAAAGGTGACCGGGAGTGACTGGGAGACAGAGACTGGCGTAGCCCATATCCTAAGCACAGGGGATGCTGAGTTGCTCGATGCAGATATTGATACGGATCAAGATAATGATACCAGTGAAGCAGTGTTTACATCGGATTCCTTTTCTGTTTATGTAGTCTTTAATACAACACCGGTGGCTCAGAAAACAGATCCCGTTTATTTTGATGATGGATGGATTCGTTTTGGTGAAAACAATGGCAGTTGGGAGGTAAAAAACACATTACCAAGTGGTCATACAAGTGATAGTGATGGATGGAAAAGTTATCTCACAGTAAATGTATATAAGTTGAAATCCGGTGCCAATAATACCTCAACTAATCCGAATGATTATACCTTGTCTAAGTCCTTCTCCTATCTATCAGGCTATTATGCAGGGGATAAAAACAAAGTAGATGCATCCGGAAACATGATTGAGAAAAAACTGATCGTTGAGGATTATAAATTCAATAGTAATGTTGTTTTTACAACGTTTACACCTTCAGACCGGGATACCATAACATATGACGGGATGCAGGCTAGTTATCCTACTACAAGTGCTCACCATTCCTGGCATGACGATCCAAACGGATATGTCTGGGAAAGCGATGCGAACATATTAAACATATACCTTGATTCAAATCAGCAGACGCAAATAAACGAACATAAAACAGATTATGTTATCAGATACTATCATGCTGACGGCACTTTCGAGACCAGGTCTGGTTCCTTAAAAAGAAATGACAGTCCGATTTCTTTTTCACCTGCCGATAAGATCAAAGAAGGAAATGAGCTTTACTCAGGATTGACAATCGGGGCAGGACATGACGCACTGTCTAACACATCAATCAATACCGGAACAGGAACAATCAGTTTTAACAGTGATATCTCTTTGGTTAAAGTGAATGTTTACTATAAGGAGAATATCGAAATTAAAAACGGTGGCCAAGTGACCGGACAACCTCTGTATGACGCAAGTATCGTAAATAACTCAAAAAGATATGACACTAGTCGAGAGGGCCTGCACACGGATAAAACAGCCGCTGCGGTGACAAACAGCCCTAATGCAGCTCTCAATGACGGGCGTACCTTTAATCTGACATTGGAAACATGGAATATCGGGGCAAGCTATGCCAACATCGGTATGGTACTGGATGCATCCGGATCAATGGTATGGCCAAGTGATTTACCACAGGAAGTGAGAGTACCCAAATCCACTCTTTCAACTTATGGATCGAAAACTACACATACCATTAATAACGGACATTCATCGCAAAGTGTAACAGGCTATTTTCTGACACAGGATCAGGTAAACAGTATTCTTGATACCAATTACACAGACCCATCTAAACTAAGCTACAATGGTTACCGCTATTATCTCAAAGACCCGGTTTATAACGTCAACGAATACGTTCCCCTGGGATACTATGATGGCAGTCATACGAATGGAGCCACTTTTGTAAACACCAACACCAACTCGGCAACAAAAGGTTGGTATTACGTAACGTCAGCGACAGCAACTAATTATAGGAATAATGGAACCGCCAAGCAGTACTCCGCTTTTCCTGACCAGAATAGTGCCTGGCAAAACTCCGGCAGTACAGCATCCCAGTTCTGGCTGGATGATGATGGAATTCTACATTGCTACTGGTATCGTGAGGGACGAGAATCGGACGGAGGAACCAAGTATTACAAGTGGAATTCCAAAGTATATGTATCCCCGACTAGTGCGGATAATAAATCTGAAGTACTACAGCATGGACTTGCCCGCTTTGCCGCCCTCCTGGATGCCAACTCACCGACAAGTCAGGTTTCCATGACCCGATTCAGTCGTGCACGTTCAAGTGACAATTTCACTGCTGCTCAGCTGGCACTCCTGAACTGGACGACTGATGCCAAGCTGATTACGGCAGCCATGAACCAGCAGTATGGTGCTGGTACAGCCACCAGTCCAGATACTCAGAATGGTCTTAATGTTTATAATTACGGTTTTACAGGGGATACCAGTACAGCAAGTGGTATTGATGCCTTTATTAAGGATATGACACTAAAGGCGGCAGGGCATTACGCACCGACATCGGGAAATACCAATGCCTCCAAGTATCTTATCATCTTTACAGATGGTAAGGATACTGACAGAAACAGTAGCAACTCATTATTATATGGACCCGACTCAGCAAAGAATTATACTGACGCACTGAAAACAGAAGGATACACGATTTTCACTGTAATGATGCAGTCTGCAGGTATGACACCTGATGATGTCAGTACCTCTGAATCCTTCCTGCGAAGCCTTTCCGGCAAAACCGGAGAGGATGGCAACACTCAAGTAGACGGTGTGTACAAATACTATTTCAACTTCATGTATAATGATCCGGATGCGCTGGTTACTGCCTTCCAGAAAATCGCCAAGGAGATCACAAAGCCGCTTGAAGGGTATGTAGTGCGTGACTACATTGATCCACGCTTTGATATCATTGACAGTGATGGGAATGTATTGACGAAATTAAATTATGCAGGAATATGGAATCCGCGGCCTATTACCACAGCTGACGGGAAAACTGCAATGTTAAAGTATGATACTACAAAGAAGATGTTCTATGTGGAGATTGATAATCAGTCCATTCCTACCACTCCGCAGAATTCCAACCAAGTAACTGTGAATACTACGGTACTCACTGTGCGTGCTAAGGAAGATTTTGCTGGAGGCAATAATATTTTGTCCAATGGTAATGAGAGTGGTCAGAATAGTGTATTTAAACCCGCAGATGGAAGTTCAGTCAATAATGACTTTCCAACACCTGCTCATCCAGGCAGCACATACACAAAAGACTTCCCGAAAACTACAACCGATCCGGCAGCATTGAACATTACGCTCTCCAATTATGAGGATACGATTTTCCTTGAAGAGACGATTTCTCCGGCAAATCTGTATGAAAGTGTGCAGACAAAGCGTGATTCTGCGACAGATTATAGAAGCGTGTATATCAATTACCTGATGCGGGCAGGGGATAAACTGCAAGACGATTCGACATATTATGTAAACTTGTTGAAGTATGCTGCTGTTCCGGCTGGTGCTCCAAATAGTAACCCCGGCAAGGACAAGAATGGGAATGATATTTCAGACTTTGAATTTGTGACTGACATAAATGGTGTTACTACCTTGACTCTGCCATATTACTATTTGGAGAATCCCGGTGATGTAACTTCTTATGCAGGAGGCAATCTGCATCAGGCTGATAAAGCTGGAAAGGTAACTTATTCCTGGAAAGCAATCGACACAGGCGGTCATACATTAACAGACAATAATGCGTTAAAAGATTACACATCCACGACATTGGATACGGTGAAATATCAGCTTACGATAAACTATACGCCTGATGCAACTGACTTGAGATTTGTTTTAAATAACCAAGGAATACCTGTTTCTGACAGTTTTGCTGATAACGGCAGCGTAAGGACATTAACGCTTACCGGCCAGACTGGAAGAGATAAACTGATTAAAGACCCGGTTGGTGCAGCAGCCCAGAGTCAGCAGACAGATCCTGACACACAGGGCTTGGCTGTCATCCATGTGGTCGCAGGTAAGTTCAAGGTCATTAAACGTATCGAGATATCAGACGCCGACTGGACGAATCTGGTAACCAAGGCCGGTGATAATGGTCTGACATTTACATTCCAATTAAAGAAAGACGGAGTGAATTATGGCGATCCGTTTACCATTAACACAAACACTGCCGAAAAAACAGTGAATGGAAATTATATTGAATTGTCATCTGACTGGATCGATACTCTGCCCAAGGGTAATTATACAGTCGAGGAGACAGGGCAGCCTGAGGGATTCACATACAAGTCTGTCGCCATAGCTGCAGTGACAGCCGATGATGCTGACTCTTCCAGAACCGGAGGCACTCCTTTTGCTGCACCGACAACAGGTACTGCAACCTGGGAGATCGGGTCAGTGGATGGCGGTGTGCCGACAGCAACAACCTATGCTGATACGGATTTCTCTGCCGCAAAGGTGAAAGATGCCAACAAAGAAGTGGATCCTGACAAATCGAAGGTTTATCTGAACGCACAGATCGGCAAAGGGGTCGTTCTCAATGAACCGCCTAAGACGAAGGATATAACCTTCAAGAAAATTGATAAGAGTACAGGGGAGTCCATTGGAGGAGCAAAATTTGCCCTGATCAAAGGTTCGGAATATGTGGATCTGGAAACATTTACTATTACAAAGCTGGTAAGCACAGAAGAAGATCCTGTAGTAGAGACAATAACAATCGGCTCGAATCCAAATATAAAAGTTGTTACAGTGCCTAAAGGCGGTATTAAAATTGAAGCATTGGAGGATGGCAGCTATATTCTCAAAGAGATGACTGCACCTGCAGGATATGTTATTACAGATAGCGGGGCAGCATTCACGATAGAGAATGGTGATTTAAAGGACCACACAGATCCTGAAGATGGCATTAACTTTATAGTGGAGAACGAACCTGGTGCAGAACTTCCCTCAACCGGCGGTCCCGGTACGACGGCACTTTACCTTCTCGGTATCATGCTGACCAGTCTCGCAGGAGCATGTCTGGTGATGCGAAAGCGGAGTAAAGCAGCATAATATAAGCTTCACAGAAAGACCAGTTTACCTCTGTAAACTGGCCTTTTTTTCACAAACAGGGTATAATGATTGCAGAGTTTTTTACCATTTAAGCCTGCTTACCTGGAAAGGGCGAGATGTGATGAGGGTGCCGTCTGGAATATTTCCAAAGCAGATTTGTTCTAGAATTAATGGCATGCACTATAGAGAAACAAAAATATATAGGATTCAATCTCTGACGCAGGATTCTCGTGATTTCAATCATGAGAGGAATGTGCAAGGATTATCTTATCTGCATACAGGAAAGAAGAGGGGTTTGAGAAAATGTTTAAAAGTTGTAATTGTCTAATGAGTAATAATTTTAGGGAGAAGAATTATTACAGAAAAGTATTCAGGACTGTAACTATTATTACAGTCTTGCTAACACTATTGACGAGCCTGGTTTTTACGAATGTCATATCTGTTTATGCTGAGGAAACGGAAGTTCCCATTACGGAAGAGGAAACAGCAGAAAATGTGGGAAAGGTAAAAACACTGGCACAGAAGCTGTACAATGAAAATAACTTCGCCACACAAAATGGCGGATACAATTATATCATTGGTAATAATTATCCAAACGGCAGCCTGTTCACATGGGACTCTGAAAGCCGAACTAGTTCCAGTCCGAAGTATAGAAGCTGGACCTATTATAATGGTATCATGATGGATGCCTTTCTCATGTTGGATGAGACATCTTTTAGATCTAAAGTAATAAATTTTTATGATGCCAATATTATCGATGGAAGCGTTGATAATACAAAGCCAAGTGACAGTAATCATAATAAAAACAAATATGCTGTGAATGAACTGGATTCCATTCCTCCTGCACGGACGCTTTTTGATTTAATAAAGAGCAGCGCTATTTCTGAAACCCAGAAAGCCAATTATAAGAACCTGATTTACTATGTATATGGCATTGTCAAGGCCTTCCCAAAGGCTGATGGAACAAATAATACTATTTTCAAACATAAATACGGTAGTAATAATAGTAGTTGGGAAAATTATCAGGTTGGCTTAGATGGACTTTACATGGCACAGCCTTTTCTTATGGAGATTGCCAACTGTCTGGATAGTGAAGACAACCCATTAGACAGCAGCATGATTTCGTCTTCAAGTAATGATCTATATACAGCCGTCTATAATAGTATGGTCTGGGTTAAGAATACGATGTACAATAGTGAAAATGGTCTTTACCATCATGGATGGGGAAAGACTCCTGGTACGAATGGTCATTATTGGCTCAGGGGAATTGGCTGGTATGCGGCTGCACTTGCCGATGTCATCAGCATGATGCCTGATGAGACCTATAGAAACTGCCTGATTAAAATTGAGAAAGAACTTTTTGACGGAATGATGGCCTATCAGGATTCGAATACCGGAATGTGGCGGAATGTTGTGAACTATGACCAAAGTGTTCCTGACGCAAGCCAAGAGAATAAATTTGAATCTTCCGGAACCGCCTTGATGGCCTATGCCATGATGAAGCTGTATTCTGAAGGATATATTGATGATAGCAAATACGGTGAAGCAGGATTAAAAGCTTTCAATGGCACAGTAATTAATAAAATGTCATCGGGTAATCTTGAAGACGTCTATAGATCTTCAGGTGTTGAAACCACAGATGCAGGTTATCTGAGGAGTACTTACGAAACGAATGAGGCCAAAGGTGTTGCTCCTCTGATGATGGCTGCATCTTATGCGAATGCCGCTGCTGATAAGTTAAATGTGCCTTCTGTCAGCTATACGGTAACTTTTAAAGTAGTAAACGGCTCCTGGAATGATAAGACTAATAAGGATATAACCGTTGCACTTACCGGTAAAGAAGGCGATGAATTAAAGTTAGCAGGAGAGCAGATTCCTGAAGCCGGGAACGAGCCCGAGGACGGCTATAAGTCAGGAAGTTGGGATTCCGTGCCGAGTACGGAAACTGTGATTTCTGCAGATACAACTTATACTTATACCTATGCAGAGAAGGAGAAGGAAGTTCCGCAGGTTACTGCACCCGTGGCAAAAACACTGACTTATAATGGCTCTGACCAGACATTGGCCGAGACAGGGTCTTCCACAGGAGGGACCATGCAATATGCCCTGGGAGAGAGTAAAGATGCGGCACCTGCAGATGGATGGAGTGGCAGCGTGCCGACAGGCAAGGATGCCGGAACCTACTATCTTTGGTACCAAGTGGCCGGTAATAATGACTATAAGGATGTGGAGCCGGCTTGCGTAGTTGTAACGATCGGGAAGGCGGATCCTGTTATCCTTGAGAGTCCTGCAGCTTCTTCCATCACTTACGGTGGCAGTCTGTCTGACAGTCATTTAACAGCTGGTAAGGCAGATACGGCCGGCTCATTTTCCTGGACAAATCCGGAGACCAAACCTGATGTTTCTGACAGCAATCAAACAGAGTACGATATAGATTTTACTCCGGAGGATACGAAGAATTACAATAAGGTGACAGGCAAAGTGAAAGTCACAGTGAACAAGGCTGATATTCATCCTGTCGTGACACTGGAAGGATGGGTTTATGGATCAAGTGCGAAAGAGCCTTCTATTACCGGCAATTCCGGAAATGCCAGTGTGACATATGAGTATAAGAAAAAAGATGCCGCTGACAGTACTTACTCATCTACAGTGCCGGAAGATGCAGGCGACTATGTGCTGAAAGCATCTGTTGCTGAAAATGATAATTATAATGCAGGAACCGCAACGACAGAATTTACCATAAGTAAAAAAGAGGCATCCATTACTACTGCTCCTGCAGCGAAGGAAAATCTGGTCTATAATGGCACTGAACAGGTATTGGTTACAGCAGGAACGACAGACGCCTCAACCATGTCCTACAGCACGGATGGACAGAACTATAGTACGGAACTTCCCAAAGGAAGGACAGCAGGAACCTATACGATCTATTATAAGATAACTGGTGATGCAAACCATACCGGGACAAATCCGGAGACGATAACGGTTTCGATTCAGTCCAAACCGGTGAAGATTACAGAAATCAAAGCGGATGATAAAGTTTATGATGGAACGACCCAGGCGACGATTACAGGAAATCTGAATCTTGAAGATGCAGCCGGGTCAGACAGCGACAGCCTGAATGGGAGTAGGAATCTTCTTAGTAGTAGTATAAAGGCTTCCGGTCAGGGACTGATTGGCGGTGATCAGGTTGATGTAGAGGTTACGGCAGCCTTTGAGGATAAAAATGTAGGAGAAGATAAAAAGGTAACATTTACAGATGTTTCCTTGTCTGGCACAGATGCCGGGAATTATCAGCTGACAGAATATCCCACAGAGGGAAAAGCAGCCATAACACCCAAGGAGGTGGGCCTTAACTGGTCTGATACGTCCTTTAACTATGATGGAAATGCACATGTACCCCGGGCGACTGTGACAGGTCTGATCGCAGGGGATGAATGTAGTGTCACGGTGGAAGGAGAGCAGACGAACTCTGGCAGATATACAGCTACTGCGACAGGTTTAAGCAACAACAATTACAAGCTTCCAGGAAATGTGACACAATCCTTTACTATTACAGATACGGGATCAACAGAGCCTGACCAGCCGGATACTCCGTCAATAGAAGGCAGCGTAAGAATAAGTGGTCTGGAAGCAGGGGATACCGTCAAGCTTTATAAGGTTATCGGATGGAAAGACAGCAGCGGATGGGAACTGGAGAGCACTTTTGCGGGGATAAGCTCTGCTTCCCAACTGGATCTGAATCACCAGCAGGTGAATATCGATACGAAATTTGTTAACGAGATCAACGGTAAGATCAATTCGGAAACTCAGACGGCGGATGTAGGAAGTCCCGTAAATGGAACCTATACGTCCGGCAAATTGGATCCGGGTATGTATATCGCTATCATCACCTCTGCCAAGCCTGGCGTGATCTATAATCCTGTTATTGTATCCAGAAACTTTTTCAAACCGAATGGTCCCATCGATGCTTCTCAGTCCTCGATCCCTATCTTCGGGAATGAGGGAAGTGTCGCAAAAAAGGGCGATGTTCACTTGGAAAAGACTGGTAAGTCCGGCAGGAGCCATGACACAAACTGGCAGGAAACCGTAGCTAAAGGCGATCAGATCACTTTCACTGTTACGACGGTAATTCCGCCTTTTATGACCTATCTTCACCCTTACTTCAGCCTGACAGACCAGCTGTCTGAAGGATTGACTTACACAGAAGGATCAGCTGAGGTGACGGTTCCTGCAGACCTGAATAAGGGGTCCCAGTATACGGTTCCCGAGGAAAGTAAAAGCGGATACACCTTGTCCTTTTCTGGTGACTATTTAAAGAGCATCGGGACAGCTGTTCCTGTAACGATTACTTACAAAGCAACCGTGACCAATGAAGCAGCCAAGTCCGTCAATCATGATGTGAACACGGTAACATTGGAATATGCCAATAATCCTAATACTTCAACAGACCGGGCCAAATTAAAAGACAGGACCAATCATTATACTTTCTCTATCGACGCTGACCTTCTGGGCCATAATGGATACGGAGCATCTGAGCTGGTCAAGGTGGGTATCGATGTAAACGGCGAGGAGATCACTAAAAGCACAACTCTTAGTAATTCGGGAAAAATCGGAGCCCTGGCAGAAGCCCACTTCGCCCTCTATCAGGCTGATGATGAATGGAAGAAGATGGGAGATGCCATCATCGATGATGTGAAATCCGGTCAGGATGGACGTATTACTATGAAAGGTCTCGATGCAGGAAAATATCTTTTGATTGAAACCCAGGCACCGGCCGGATATATAAAAGCCAGCGACCCGGTACGGATTGAAATCATTGCTAATGTTCAGCCCAGTGAATATGAGGAAGATGGATACACCATCCAGACGGATGAGCTGAAATCCTATAGAGTACTGGTGAATGGGGAAGAAACCGCTAAGTATACCATTACAAACAAGGCTGATCCCTCCAAGACTACTTCTGATGAAGGAGATACTGTGGTTGGTAAAGACGGTGACAAAGGGAAAATCAAAAATGTACAGGGGGCAGAGCTTCCTTCCACCGGCGGTCCCGGCACCACGACACTCTATCTCCTTGGTATCATACTCACAGGCCTTTCCTTTATTGGTCTGGTGATGAGGTTCCGGTGGAAAACTACAGGGAGACGCTAATAAAGAAGAATTATAGCAGAATATTATTTACTGGAAGGGGCTGTCGCATTAAACAGACCCTGATTGCCAGGATTCTTGTATACTAAACATGCAAGAGTCCTGGCTTTATTTTTGCAGAAAAAGCATGCGCAGTGCTGGAGTCAGACTCGTTGCGTTTGCTGTTTCGGTTCGCGCGCCTGTTATCCGCCATTCGCGCAAACTCGCTCCGCTCAGACAAGCGTTCGATGGCGGAAGCTAGCGCAAACCTC
>ODAI010516919.1_pt1 | contig 18493 bp, 13 predicted proteins | sample 1539321 | NCBI WGS metagenome assembly ODAI01 (sample SAMN02144231, study PRJEB22623) | gut metagenome | biome: sheep rumen | host: Ovis aries | place: New Zealand
ATCACCTTCGTCACCGACCGTGCTGGTCATGACCTCCGCTATGCAATTGACAGCACCAAGTTGCAGCGTGAACTTGGTTGGGAGCCCTCACTCCAGTTTGAGGAAGGCATCGAGAAGACTGTTCGCTGGTATCTCGAGAACCAAGAATGGTTGGATAATGTCACAAGCGGAGATTATCAGAAGTATTACGAGAATATGTATAAGAACAGATAGCTCACCCAAGATATAAATATGAAGAAGATATTGTTATTCGGCTCAGGCGAACTGGGCAAGGAGTTTGTGATTGCCGCCATGCGTGCAGGTCAGTATGTGATTGCCTGCGACCGTTATGACAATGCGCCGGCTATGCAAGTGGCCGATGAGCGCGAAGAATTCAACATGCTCGACGGCGATGCCCTTGAAGCTGTTGTCAGGAAGCACCAACCCGACATCATCGTGCCTGAGATTGAGGCCATCCGCACCGAGCGGTTGTTCAAGTTTGAGGAAGAGGGCGTACAGGTGGTGCCGAGCGCTCGTGCCGTGAACTACACGATGAACCGTCGCGCCATTCGCGACCTTGCCGCTAAGGAGTTAGGGTTGCGAACCGCCAAGTATTTCTATGCCAAGACTTTCGAGGAGTTCAAGACTGCCGCCGATGAGATTGGTTTCCCTTGTGTGGTAAAGCCTTTGATGTCTTCATCCGGACACGGACAGAGCTACGTGCATAATGACGACGAGCTGGAGCAGGCTTTCCGTGAAGCGATGGAGGGCAGCCGCGGCGATGTTAAGGAAGTGATCATCGAAGAGTTCATCGACTTCGACTCTGAATTCACACTCCTCACCGTCACCCAACAACACGGTTGGCCTACACTATTCTGTCCGCCCATCGGACATGTACAGAAAGGCGGCGACTATCGTGAGTCTTGGCAACCTTACAAGATTTCAGATGAGGCCTTGAAGCAAGCGCAGATGATGGCTGACAAAGTGACGAAAGCATTGACGGGTGCAGGCATTTGGGGTGTTGAGTTCTTCCTCACCAAGCAAGGAGAAGTCATCTTCTCAGAACTGTCTCCACGCCCACACGACACGGGTATGGTCACCCTTGGCCACACAACGAATCTCAGCGAGTTTGAACTCCACCTGCGTGCCGTCCTTGGCTTGCCCATCGCTGGTATTCATTTAGAGCACGCTGGTGCATCGGCTGTCATCCTCTCATCCGTTGAGGCCAACACACCTGTCGACCGCTCGCTGTTGCCTTACAATCTCGAAGAAGCCCTTCGCGAAGACCGCACCCGCATACGCATTTTCGGCAAGCCTGAGGCCCACAAAGGGCGCCGTATGGGTGTAGTGCTCTGCTATGGTGACCCGACTGACGACACTACAGCATTGCGCGACAAGGCCAAGCGATTGGCTAAAACTGTATTAGGAACAGACCCATATATGAAGAAATGATAGGACGAATTATAAATCTTCCTAAGATTGTTGACCCTCGCGGCAACTTGACGGTGGCAGAGCAGATGAAGAACATTCCGTTCGAAATTGCCCGTGTCTACTGGACTTACGACATTCCAAGCGGAGAGCGGCGTGGCGGTCATGCCCATCGCACATGTAAAGAGATTGTCATTGCTGTGAGCGGCTCGTTCGACGTGACGGTCGACGACGGCCACGGAGGCAAAGAAGTGCATCACCTGAACCACCCCTATCAGGGTTTGTATATTGGCACGGGTGTGTGGCGCACACTGGAGGATTTCTCTTCCGGTGCCGTCTGTCTGGTGCTTGCCTCCGAACTGTTCGACGAAGACGAGTACATTTATGACTACGACGAGTTTGGGGAATACGTGAAGACGAATGTTTGAGATAAGAAGATATACTCCAACCGACCAGAATGCATGGGATAGGTACGTGGACAGAGCACGAAACGCCACGTTCCTTTTCAAGCGTGGCTACATGGATTATCATGCAGACCGCTTCAAAGACCATTCCTTGATGTTCTTCGTTGGAAATCATCTTCACTCGCTGCTGCCCGCCCATGAGGTGGGCGATACACTTTATTCGCACTATGGGCTCACCTATGGAGGACTCATCATGGACATTCACGTGACAATTACTGATACCGTGAAGCTGTTCCAAGAATTGAACGAATATCTGAAAGCCGCTGGATTCCGCCATGTTGTCTATAGGCCAATCCCTTGGATTTACCATCGTGTGCCAGCCGAAGAAGACCTCTATGCCATCTTCTGGCATTGCAAGGCCAGTCTCATGCTACGCAATGTAGGCACAACCATCATCATTCCGCAAAACATACAATGGCGTAAGGACCATCGACGCCGACTGAAGAATGCACAGAAAAATGGCATACGGGTGGAACGCGACGCCAGTTTGGAAGAGTTCTGGCCACTATTGGAGGAGAATCTGAAGAAGCGATTCGGCGCCAAACCTGTACACACCTTGCAAGAAATGCTTTTGTTGAAATCACGATTCCCTGAAGAGATTATCCAATATAATGCCTACAAAGACGACCACATCGTTGGTGGAATCACCTTTTATGTTACTCCACAAGTTCTTCACGGTCAATATAGTTCGACAAATGACGTGGGAAAACAAACTGGCGCAATGGAAGCCATCTATGAACGTGTGATGTTTCACGATTATGCAGATTGCCACTATCTCGACTTCGGTAGTTCCACCGAACAACAAGGCAGCGTCATCAACGAAGGGCTGATAGCCCACAAAGAAGGCTATGGCGGCCGCGCCGTCTGCTACGACACCTACGAATGGGAAATCGGAGACAAAGGATGAAAGATGATTATTTAAAAAGAATAAGAATAAAAAGCTAAGAATATATCCATGAGCAAGAAAAACAAGAAAACGAAAAAGAAGGAAGCCAATAAGCCATTAGGCAAATCGTGGGAGATTGGTCAGCGCACCTTGACCGTTTGGTCAATTGCTGTGCCTCTTCTGGCTCTTGCAGTTATCGCCTTTTGCCTGCTCGCCTATGAGAGCGACTTCCTGTTCCGCGTACAGGAACTCAACCTGTTCCTCTACACACCTTTGTTCTTCAAGCAGCAGATGGTGGTGGCTGGTGGATTCCTCACGTGGATAGGCACCTATTTCACTCAGTACTTCTATCATACTTGGATGGGCGTGATGATGCTCTGCGTTTGGTGGGCATTGCTAATGTGGCTTACAAAGAAAGCCTTCAACATTCCCGCCCGATGGACAGTGGCGTTGCTAGTTCCGGTCGCCTTGTTGTTGCTGACTGACGTGGATATGGGCTATTGGATTTTCTACTTGAAATTGCGAGGCCACTTCTTCGTCGCCACCATCGGAAGCACCATAGCTCTGCTCTTGGTTTGGCTGTATCGGTTGTTGCCGTCGCGTTATGCCATTCGTACGGTGTTCATCGCCCTCACCGCAATTCTTTTCTATCCAATTCTTGGTTTCTATGCACTATTAGCCACCCTGCTAATGGGCATCATGGCGTGGCGGCTTGATGATTATAAAATAAGCAAACGTGCAATTGACAGCATTGTTGCCGCATTGGTCATCGTTGCCATTCCCCTACTCTACTATCGATTCGTTTACTATCAAACCAACATCGTCAACATCTATTGGGCAGCCATTCCTCTCTATCGCATCGAAGAGCACCATTACCAATACTATATACCTTATTATCTACTGGTGGCTTGCTTTGCCTTGATGGCTGCTTTTTACAGAAAAGAACGCCAGTCAGGCGTGAAGACGCCTATTCTATGGAGTGCAGCACAAGTGTTTGCATTGGGAATCATCGGCTTCGGTGTTTGGCATTTCTGGTACAAAGACGACAATTTCCACAAGGAATTGCAGATGGTTCGTTGTATTGAGAACCTCGATTGGGAAGGAGTACTCACTATCGCCCGCGACTGCGACGAGCCTACTCGCGTCATCTGGATGATGAAGAACTTGGCGCTTTTCCGATTGGGCAGACAAGGCGACGAGATGTATCATTACAAGAACGACGACAAGCCTTGCAATGCACCTTTCAAAGTGAGGATGACGCAAACAGGTGCCAAGGTTCTCTACTTGCACTATGGGCAACTGAATTTCTGCTACCGCTGGTGTCTTGAGGATGGTGTTGAATATGGTTGGAGAGTCGACTACTATCGCTATATGCTGAAATGCTCGCTGATGAATGGCGAATACACCGTTGCACAAAAATACATCGACATTTTGAAACAGACGAAATACTATGCCGACTGGGCACAGCAATACGAGGCTTATGTGAAGAACCCAGAACTTATCAAGAAGAACAAAGAGTTCGAGCCCATCCTCCATATGCTTTCAGCCAACGACCGGCTGACCAGCGACAACACGTTGATTGAAATCTATTTGCTCACCTTGTTCTCCAACGACGACAGCGACGACCCCATCTATCAAGAGCAAACCCTGCTGGCTGCTCTGCAGATGAAGGACATCCAAATGTTCTGGCCGCGCTTCTTCCATTATGCCAACTTGCATAAAGGCGAGCGCATGCCCACCCATTACCAAGAGGCTGCCTATCTTTATGGAAATCTCGAAAAAGAAATCGACATCAGTCATATGCCATTTGACAAAGAGGTGGTTAACACCTACAACGACTTCATGGCCGCTGCTGAACAGTATAAGAACATGACAGAAGAGCAGATGAAACCATTGATGTACGACCGCTTTGGCGGCACATTCTACTTCGATTATTTCTTCACACGCGGACAAAAATCCTATTAAAACAACTATCACCCGTCATCATGAAGCAACATTTATCATACTTCATAGCGCTTTTGCTGCTCACAGCATGTCAGGGAGCCAGCGTCCCCACCCAATTTGCCGACAGCCAACAGTTGCCCGACATCTATCCCGATTACACGGGCGTTACTATCCCCGTGAACATCGCACCGCTCTCCATTGAGTTACGGAGCCAAGCCGACAACGCTGTCATGCGTTATTCCTTTGGCGATGAAGAAATCGTGATGGGTGGCATCAAAGCCCAACCCGACATCGACGAATGGAAAGCCTTGACCGAAAAAGCAAAAGGCAAAAGCCTGAAGGTCGAAGTGTTCGCACAAGCGAACGGAGCATGGACACGCTACAAGCCATTCGAGATATTTGTCTCGCCCGACTCCATCGACCCTTACATCAGCTACCGACTTATCTCGCCGTCGTATGTCACCTACGAGGAACTCACCATCAACCAACGTTGCCTCGAGAACTACGACGAGAGCGTCATCTACGACAATATGCTTTGTGGCGACGAGGTGAACGGACAATGCATCAACTGTCACAACTATCAGATGTACAATCCCGAGCAGATGCAGTTCCACGCACGCCAGAATCACGGTGGAACCATCGTTGTGGATGAAGGGAAGCCCCACAAGGTGAATATGGCCAACGACTCTATCCTCTCAGCAGGTGTTTATCCTTCGTGGCACCCTTGGTTGAAGCTCATCGCCTACTCCACCAACAAGACCCAACAGAGCTTCCACACCCGCGACCTCAACAAGATTGAGGTGTTCGACTCTGAGAGCGACCTCATCGCTTACGATGTGGAGCGCAACGAGGTGATGAACATCGAAAACGATCCGCATGAGTTCGAAGTGTTCCCATTCTGGTCGCCCGACGGCAAATGGATCTACTATTGTAGCGCCCACTTTGAGTATAGTGCCGATACCGTAAACTCTTCTGAAACTATCGCACGCGCAAAGGAAATCAAATACAACATCTATCGCAAGTCTTTCGACATCGACCAACGCGAGTTTGGTCCTCGCGAACTGGTGTTCGACGCCGCCGCAATGGACAAGAGTGCCACTCTTCCGCGCATTTCGCCCGATGGCCGTTGGCTGCTCTTCACACTCGGCGGATGGGGATGTTTCCACATTTGGCACCGCGATGCCGACCTTTGGGCCATCGACTTGCAACCCCAACAAGCAGCATCGACCCTATCCTCAACAGGAAGCACAGAAGAAAAAGCCCCATCTACAGGAGGCGGATGGGAGGCGTTTGCCGTTACCGACCTCAATAGCGACAACACCGAGAGCTACCACTCTTGGTCGAGCAACGGACGGTGGGTCATCATCTCTTCGCGCCGCACAGATGGCGTCTACACGCGGCCTTTCATCGCCCACGTTGACGCCGACATGAAATGCACCAAGCCCTTTGAGCTTCCCAGCAAGGACCCCGACTATCATCGCCAGCTGATGAAGAGTTATAACATCCCTGAATTCATGAAGGGGCCCGTCAACCTGAAGCCGCAAAACATTGCCGACATTCTGAAACAGAAAGTGGAACCCGTGAAATACGTGAACCATTTGAGTAAATAAGTGCTTTTCCTCCGATGAAAAAAAGAGGAGATGCAAGGGGCAAAAAGCAAGGGAATAGCTGAAGAATTTGGAAGTCATTCTCTTGCTTTTTGCCTTTCACTCTTGTTAAATAAATTCCGAATTTCAGCCCCTAAAAACGGCCTGTTTTTTGAAGTGAACCATATTTTGGTGCGAAAAACGCAAAAAATCGACATTTTCAGAAGTCGTTGATTGTCAAAGACTTCCGTTTTCTTTACATTTTTCATACAAGCAAAAGCTATGCTTTCGGGTTGTCATTTGTGGCTTTTGAGGGTGTCATATGTGGCATCTGACACGCTCACTTGTGGCTTTTGACGACCTCACTCCATATCTCTGACGCTCTCAGAAGCCACAAGTGACAAATCAACTGACTAAAAGTTGGAGCAAAAGAGGGCAAAATCGCTTTTTCACTCCATTTTCCGTTCTAGAATGAAAGATAAAGTTGACAAGATTTTGTCAGCTTTTTTCAGAAAAATAAACCGTCATTTCCACTCCTTCACAAACGTTTTTTCAGGAGGTTCATGGGGAGTTGGCAAAGTTAAATAATATTGTTTTCTTGTCTGATTGAGCAAAAAGATTTATATTTGCAAACAAACAAAACATGTTGGAAGAATGAGAGAGAAACAAGATGAGGGCGTTTTGATGACGAGGATGGGCAGCTTGTTGCATTTCCTTGTCGATGGGCTTTGCATCTGCTGTCTATACGCGATGGTGGCTCCGTTTGGCGTTATTCACCTTGTGGGCATTTTCATCACCTATAATGTTTTGGCTTTCGGCACTCAGCCCCTCACGGGTTTGTGGGCAGACACGATGGGGTGGAAGCATTGGTTGCTGCTCATCGGGGATATATTGCTGGCGGCTGGCGTGCTGGTAGCTTCGTTGGTTTTGGTGGTTTCTTCGGCTTCCACCAGAGAGCTCGTGATGTTCAGTTCCGCCACGTTGTTGGGGTTGGGCAATTCGCTTTTCCACGTGTGGGGCGGCAAACTGACGGCTTTGACGACCGGCAACGACATTCGGGCGTTGGGCGTGTTTGTAAGCACAGGCGCATTCGGATTAGCTGTCGGAGGATTGTTCTTCTCTTGGCCGTTGGCCTTCGTGTTCCTTCTGCTCATCTGCCTGTTGTCTGTAGCAGTTATCCATTGTGGAGAATGGAGAGAAATGGGAAGAGAGGCCTGGCGCAAACCATTTGGCTGGTTGCTCGTTTTGGCGGCTATGCTGGGATTGATGTTGTTCGTGAGTTTCCGTTCATCGGTGTCGGAGGTTTTTTCTTCGGGCATCGTGAAGAACGAATACATGATATTGGCCATTGGTGCTACGGCGATGTTCGGAAAGATGGCTGGTGGCTGGATTGCTGAATGGCTGGGCATTGTTCGCACGCTTGTGGTGTTGCTGACAGGCGTTGCCGTCTGTTGGTTGGCGTTAAGGTGGCTTGCTGGCGGCTATTGGCTGATGCTGGTGGGATTGTTCCTCATCAATTGCACGATGCCCGTGACGCTCTTTCTGGCCAACGAAGTGCTGAAAGGTCGCGAGGGATTGGCATTCGGTCTGCTGGCGGCTGCCCTGATACCAGGTTATTTGCTGGTGACGATGTAATAGAAGAACGGTTTATGATAATGAGACTTGCATGGCCTCTTGTGGGCACCATAGTGATAGAGTTGGGCGTATTGCTGATGCTGGGCGAGACACGTCGGCGCGTGTTGTGGTCATCGGTGGTGGTGAACGTGCTGACGAACGTGCCGCTGAACCTCTTCCTGCAGCACGTCGACGATAGTTGGACGGCTTTGTGCGTGGGCGAAGTGTTGGTAGTGGTAGTCGAGGCCGTTTGGTATTGGTGTTTTGTGCGCGAGGTGCAGCGTGCGCTGGTATATAGCATTCTCTGCAATGCCATCAGTATGCTTTTGGGTATGTTGTTCTTAATAGTCTTGGCATCATGCCCTTATATTCTTTCTTAAACAATAATCATTAACGAAATAATTACTAACTAAAATAAGAAAAAGATGATTAGACAATTATTGGACATTGCTTATCCTGGTCGCCCCCGTCGTCCCAGGATTCGCATCGATGATGTGATTGGTGAGCCGAAGAAAGAGCTCAATGAAAGTATTCAGAATGTGAAGGATTCACTCAACGACAGCATCCAGTGTGTGAAAGATTCTGTTGACAGCGTGTCGTCGGCTAATGTGATTCCTGGTAATGGTAGTGTGGGAGGTGATGATATGTCGATGCTGATGTGGGCGATTATCATCGTCTTGGCTGTGCTCGCGATGTGCCTCTATTTTGTTTATTCCTATCGGAAACACCATCTGCTGAGCAAGGCAAGGCTGGGATAGGAAAACATGTCAGGCAGCCTATAGGCTTAACCTCATCATAAAAGTTGACGAGTTGTTTGCGTTTGTGCATTCAATTCGTCAACTTTATTTATGGGCAATTCATGTTTGGGTAAATTGGTTATGAGTTATTAAAAAAGCCTTAAATGTTTGTGTTTTGCAGAAGATTTGGTTATCTTTGCAATGATATAGACGAACGAAAACCAGTTTGCAATGAAAAGACTATTATTAGTGCTGATTCTTGTAATGGCAATAACACCTGTTGCTACGATGGCTGACGATTATACAAAACTGTGGAAAGAACACCAGACGGCTTGCGAAAACGACTTGCCTCAGACAGCAATCAAAGTGTTGGACCGCATCGAGAAAAAGGCGACGCGGGAGGAAAGCTATGGTCAGCTGCTGAAGGCTCGGTTGAAGCGCATTGTGACTGAGATGATGATTTCGCCCGACTCGCTGGATGTGGAGTTGGAACGGATAGAAGAGTCTGAGCGTGAGGCTCGCGAGGTGAGCCCTGTATTGGCATCGGTTTATGAGTGTGTGTTGGGAAAGGTTTACAAGGATCTGGAGTCGCGAACTGGGAGTCAAGCTTCGAAGATAAAGAGCCAAGAGTATTTCTCTCTTTCCCTTTCACGTCCTGAGTTGTTGGCGTCGGTACGTGCTGATGGTTATGAACCTATGGTGATGTCGGGCGTTGACTCGCGGTTGTTTGACAACGACTTGTTACACGTGCTGGGTATGGAAGCCGATGCCTGGGATGTGCTGCATGACTGGTATGAGAAACATGGAAATCGTGCTGCCACATGCTATTGTGCACTAAAGCTTTTGGAAACAGGAGAACAGAAAGAGAGAAAAGAACTTCTGGCGCGATTGGATTCGCTAGTAGCGCGCTATGGTGATTTGCCCGTGTGTGGTGAGGTGGCCATCAGAAGATACGAGCTGATGAATTCCTCAGAGTTTAGCAGAATCAGGAGAGAGAGAACCAACGACACGCGACGTAGTTTGGTGGAGTATATCGATTGGGCGCTGACAAAGTGGGGCGATGTATGGCCTCGAATGACGGAACTGAAGGCAGCACGCCAGCAATTCACTTGCCCATCGTTTCGAGCCAAAATCAATGAAGGCATTTCGTTACCGGGACACGAACGCAAGGTTTATGTGAATGGTGTGGTGAACTTGAAAAGCCTGACCATGACGGTGACACGTTTGAATGTGGATGGCACATGCAGTTTGGACCCGAATTATGACAACGACTACAAGAAACTGCAAAGCAAACTCGACCCAAAGGGCCCTGTGCAAAAGGTGACAAGAAGTTTTGAAGGACACGAAGACTGGGAGTCATTGGAAGATTCAATGGTGATTAAAGGCTTGCCATTGGGCGTCTATCTGGTGGAATTCAAAGGTGAAAAGGGGAAAGACAATAGCGGAAGTGCGTTGCCAGTACGTCGCAGTTTGTTGCATGTGAGCAATCTCTTCCTGATGTCCGAAGCATTACCCAAGAATCAGATTCGTTATACTGTGGTGGATGCTATAGAAGGACAACCTGTTCCCAAGGCGAAGTTGGTGCTGAAGTTCTCCCCTTCCCTCCGAACGGCAGGAAAACTAACAGCCGAAAACAAAAGGAAGGAAGTGACGTTGGGTTTGGATGCAAAAGGTGAGGCGATATATACTTACGAAAAAAACGACCGCCCTGAATTAGTATTTGTTTATACGGCTGAGGACAAGGCTTATCCTGAACAAAACGGTTATACCTACTATTATCGCGACAATGCCGGACAAGGAAGCACACAAGTTGCGATTCTCACCGATCGCAGTATTTATCGCCCAGGCCAGACGGTGAAGGCGAAGATGGTGGCCTATCAGACGAGGGCGCACGGCGTGGCTCGCGTTGTTGCGGGTTCGAAATTGAAAGTCCGGTTGCGTGATGCGAACTACAAAGATTTGGAATCGAAAGACGTGGTGACCGACGAGTTTGGTTCGGCCTCAGTAGAGTTTATTTTGCCCACCGTTTGCCTAACAGGCGAATTCTCGCTTTACACGGAGGGTGGCAGCACGTCGTTCTCGGTGGAGGAATACAAGCGGCCGACATTCAAAGTGGAGTTCGACCCCATCACAGAGAAATACGACTGGGGCGACACTCTCAATGTGAAAGGAATGGTGAAGAGTTTTGCAGGTGTGCCTATACAAGGCGCCAATGCAAAGTACAGAGTGGTTCGTCGTTCGGCATGGCATTGGTGGTATAGGCCAGCTAACAGCAGTCCGGACACTGAATTACTAACAGGCGAAGCGGTGACTGACGATGCCGGAGAATTCAAAGTACCCGTTCCACTTGTCAAAGAAATATTGACGACTGAGGAATTAGGGAATGGAGGTAAGTTCTACGTATTTGACGTGCTGGTGGATGTTACTGACATGTCAGGTGAGAGCCATCATGGTGAGACATCCGTTCCTTTGGGCTTTAGTGCAACAACTTTAGGTGTGAGAGTTCCCGAAATGATGTTGACTGATAGTGAGCAGAGCATCACGTTCAGTTATTTGAATAGTGCGGGGAAAGAGATTGAGGGAAATGTCACGTATTATATCAATGCCACCCTTCCCTCTTCCGCATCGGGAAAGAAGGTTGGTGAATGGACAGTTAAGGCGAACGAGCCTGTGAAACTGGACATGAAGAAATTGAAGTCAGGACGGTATACGCTCGTGGCGAAATGTGGTAAGGATGAGGTGGAAGCAAAATTCGTGGTGTTCAGCATGGAAGACAAAAGGCCGGTTGTGGATACACATGACTGGTTTTATGCCACAGGCGACGAGTTCCCACGTGATGGCGGGTCGGTGAAAGTACAGTTTGGTTCATCGGACGAGAACCAACATGTGGTCTATTCGTTGCTCTCAGGCGATAAGGTGCTGGAGGATGGGACGCTGGACCAGAGTAATGCGCTGACGACTCGCGAGTTCAAATATAAGGAGGAATATGGTGATGGCGTGCTGTTCACATGTGCATGGGTTCGTGATGGCGAGCTCTATGAGCATAGCCAACGCATAGCGAAGCCATTCCCCGACAAGACTCTACATCTGAAATGGACGACCTTCCGCGACAAGTTGACGCCTGGACAAAAGGAAGAATGGACATTGACCATCACCGATTCGAAGGAGAAACCCGTCAAGGCACAATTACTGGCAGCGATGTTCGACCGCTCGCTGGACGAGATACGTATGCATTCGTGGCCGTTCTATCTGAACTTACTGCGCTCGTTGCCTTGGACAAATTGGGTTGGAGGATATAGTGACGCTTTCTATTTGTCATCGGAGATGAGGCTGAAGGCTTTGGAAATTCCTGAATTGTCATTCAGTCATTTCGATGAGTCTTTGTTCTATATCACACCCGGTCTTCGTGTGAAGTACACGAGCCCCGTATTGATTGGAGCCCGTGGAAATGTGGCGATTCAAATGGCAAAAGTTGCTTCCATAAACGGAGATCATGAATTGGGAGGTGAGAGGATGGCTACGAAGGATGTTATGGGAGATGATAGTGAATTGAAGAAGAGGAAGGAGCCGGAAGACAATAGCCGGAAGAACAATGGGGAGAATGATGTGTTGCAAGTGCGTGAGAATTTCTCGGAAACAGCATTCTTCTATCCTTCGCTGACAAGTGACGAGAAAGGACAAGTGAAAATCCATTTCACGTTGCCAGAGAGCGTCACGACTTGGCGCTTCATGGGATTCGCTCATGATAAGGACGTCCGTTATGGCAGTATTGAGGGCGAGGTTGTCGCCAAGAAGACTGTGATGGTACAGCCCAATATGCCTCGTTTCCTGCGTGTTGGTGATGTGGGGAAAATCTCCGCTCGCATTTTCAACACTTCGGAGCATGCCGTTTCGGGTGTTTCCACGATAGAATTACTGGAGGCAGAGACTGAGGAAGTGGTTTACAAGCAGGAAATGCCTTTCAGCGTAGAAGCCGGAAAAGGAGCTTCGGTGGCATTCAACGTGAATGCAAGCAACCTGCCTTCTCTATTGATTTGCCGCATCAAGGCTGAAGGTGCTGGATTTGGTGATGGCGAACAACATTATCTGCCAATGCTGACTAACGAAGAACTAGTGACAACGACTGTGCCGTTCACTCAGAATGGTGCGGGAGTAAAGACGATAGATTTGGGCAACCTTTTCCCCACTACGATTTCTGCACCGAATGGCAGTTTGCCAAAACTGACGATAGAATATACCAATCATCCTGCTTGGCTGATGATTCAGGCCTTGCCAACTATGGCAAATCCTAACACAAAAGATGCTATCAGCTTGGCGACGGCTATCTATGCAAACAGCATTTCATCGTACTTGGTAAGGCAAGCGCCCGAGATTGAAAAGATGGTGAAGTTGTGGCAAGAGGAAGAAACTGGCATTGGGAATCAGACTTCTGGCGACAAGAAACGCGAGACATCGCTGATGAGCGGCTTGCAAAAGAACGAGGATTTGAAGTCCATTCTGCTGGATGAAACGCCGTGGGTGATGGATGCTGACCATGAGGCTGACCAAAAACGTCAACTGGTGAATTTGTTTGATACGAACCAAATGGAATATCGATTGAACGACTTCCAGACGAGGTTGAAGGAATTGCAGAATGCAGACGGCTCATTCAGTTGGTGGCCAGGCATGCCGGGGAATCCCTATACCACGATGTCTGTAGCGAAAACTCTTGTCCGTCTGAACCATGCGTTAGGGAAACAAGATGACACATCTTCATTGTTGTCAGACGCCTTAACCTATCTTGACAGCAAGATTCATGATGATGTGGTGGAACTGAAGAAGTTACAACGCAAAGGAAGCAAGAACCTGATGCCTAGCGAGTTGGACATTAGCTATCTGTACATTCGGTCGTTAGATGATAGTGGACTGAAGAATACAAATCGTTCGGATATTGAATATTTGGTGAACTTGTTGGCTAAGCATCCTGCCGACTTGACCCTTTACGACAAGGCGATAACAGCTATCATCATGGCAAAGAACCATCGTACAGCTGAGGCGAAGAACTTGCTGCAAAGCATTCGTGAATATTCGGTGTATACAGAGGAGATGGGACGTTATTTCGACTCACCAAAAGCATATTATAGTTGGTTTGACTATAAGATTCCAACCGAAGTGGCTGCTATTGAAGCCATTCGTGAATTGACGAACGACGAAAAAACCATAGAGGAAATGCAGCGTTGGTTGCTCCAATCAAAACGCACTCAATGCTGGGACACACCCATCAATGCTGTGAATGCAGTATATGCTTTCTTGAATGGGGAAACCAACAAGCTGTCGACAACTGGTCAGATGCCTGCCACATTGAAAGTGGACGGAAGCGTTGTGGAAACTCCCCAAGCCACTGCCGGTCTGGGTTATGTGAAGACATCGTTGGCGGGTGCCCATCACAAGACTTTCACGGCAGAGAAGACATCTTCTGGCACTTCGTGGGGCGCATTGTATGCACAGTATATGCAGAAAGCCACAGACGTTGAGAATGCTTCCTCTGGCTTAACTGTGAAACGTGAAGTGATAAAAGAGGCGAATGGAGAAAAGATAGATGTAATTGCAAATGGAGGAACATTGAAGGTTGGCGACAAGGTTCGTATCCGCCTGACCATTCAAGCCGACCGCGACTATGATTTCGTCCAGGTCCAGGACAAACGTGCAGCCTGCTTGGAACCTATCCGTCAGCTGAGCGGTTATCACAATGGTTGTTACCAGGCACCTCGTGACCATTCGACATATTTCTATTTCGACCGCATGGCTAAAGGAACGCACATTGTAGAGACAGAATACTATGTCGAGCGAGAAGGAACCTACCAGATGGGCATATGCACCGTGCAATGTGCTTATTCGCCAGAGTATTCTGCTCGTACAGGCGCTATGACAATGACAATTGGCAATGAAATCGATGATTATAGATAATAGAAAAAACGATATAAAACAATGAATAGCAAAAGACGATTAAAGACAATTGCGCTTTGCGTGTGTGCATTCGTATCGGTATACGGACAGCGCGTGGAAGTGAGAAGCGATGTTATCAACGTGGGACAAGTGGTGTTCTATCAGCCTGTGACCGCAGAATACGAGTTTAAGAACAACAGTGCTGGCATGTTGCACATCCGCGATGTAAAGACCAGTTGCGGTTGTACAGCGGTTGAGTATCCCCAGCAAGGGATTCCCTCGGGGCAGAGTTTCTCGATTCTTGCCACTTATGACGCCCGTCAGATGGGACATTTCGAAAAGATGATTGGTGTTTATACCGATGTGGACAACGAGCCTTTGATGCTGACGTTGAAAGGCGTTGTTGTCAGCGAAATCAAAGACTTTGTGGGCGAATATCCTTACAAACTGGGTGACTTGTTGGTCGACCGTGACAACATCGAGTTCGATGACGTCAATCAGGGCGACCGTCCAATGGCAAAAATCCATGTGAAGAACGAGACGGGTGGCTCATCAGAGCCAGTCGTGATGCACCTTCCCAACTACTTGAAGGCGGAAGTTTCTCCCTCGAAGATTGCCTCAGGCCATTCGGGGGTCATCACCATCACGCTCGACACACGCCAGATTCGCGATTTTGGTCTGACACAGAGGTCGGTTTATCTGGGCAAGTTCCCTGGTGACAAGGTGGCCGCAAACAAGGAGATTGTCGTGTCTGCAGTTATGTTGCCAGGATTCCGCGACCTCACAGAGCGCGAACTGGCTATGGCGCCACAGATACAACTGTCCACAACGTCGCTCGACCTTGGAAAATTCGGCTCGAAAAAGAAACTGAAAGGCGACATCGAGATACAGAATGTCGGCAAATCGGAACTTGAAATCGCTAAGTTGCAGATGTTCACCACAGGACTTCAGCTTTCGCTGAACAAGACTCGGCTGGCTCCCGGAGAGAGTGCTAAGCTGAAGGTGACAGCTGTGGCCAAAGACTTGCGCGGTGTACGCAGCAAGCCTCGTGTGCTGATGATTACCAACGACCCCGACCACTCGAAAGTGGTGATTGACATCAATGCTGAATAAAGCATGAATCTGAGTAATCGTTTGCTGAGACAAATGGGAAAACCGCAATTGCAAATAGAAATTGATGAGGGCAGTGGCTTCTGCTTCGGAGTGACCACTGCCATTAAGAAGGCTGAAGAGGAGTTGGCAAAAGGAGGCTCTCTCTACTGCCTTGGCGATATCGTTCATAACGGCATGGAGGTGGAGCGTCTTCATGCAATGGGACTTGTTACCATTACCCACGACGACCTTCGCCGTCTGCACGATGTAAAAGTGCTGTTGCGAGCTCATGGCGAACCTCCCGAGACCTACGAGCTTGCCAAGCGCAACGACATCGAGATTATTGATGCCACATGCCCCGTGGTGCTCCAACTGCAGCGACGAATCAAACGCCAATACGAGAGTTCGTGTGAGAGTAGTGCCCAAGTCGTCATTTTCGGCAAGAACGGACATGCCGAAGTGTTGGGGCTGGTTGGGCAGACGAAAGGCAACGCCATCGTGGTGGAAAACATCGACGACGTCAGACTGCTCGACTTCCAACGCGACATTTATCTCTATTCCCAAACCACAAAGAGCCTTGACGAGTTTCATCGCATCATCGACTATATCCAAGAGCATATCTCACCCACAGCTACTTTCAAGAGTTTCGACACCATTTGCCGACAAGTGGCCAACCGCATGCCCAACATCGCTTCATTTGCCGCCCGCCACGACCTCGTATTGTTCGTCAGCGGAAGGAAGAGTTCCAACGGGCGCGTGTTGTTCAACGAATGTCGTAGTGTGAACCCCAACAGTCATCAGATTGAAAGCGCCGCCGAAATCGACATGCGCTGGCTCGAGGGCGTCTGCACAGTGGGCATCTGCGGTGCCACCAGCACCCCCAAATGGCTGATGGAAGAATGCCGGGACTATTTGGCCCCTCAGCCCTCCAAGGGATGAAAGAGAAGAAGGAACTTTCCACCCCACTCCTATAAAAAGAGAACTAATAACTAAAAACAAAAATATGAAAAAACTATTTGCTACACTATTCGCATTGATTGCCCCGATGTGGGTCTTCGGTGCAACCGAGCTGCCTATCGTGCAGAATGTCTATGCCCGACAACCCATGTCGTTGAACGGACGATGGAATTATATCGTCGACCAGCAGGAGATTGGCTACTACGACTACCGTATGAACCCCATGCGCCATACATGGGGCGACAACGCCAAGGCACAACGACCGTCCGACCTTGTGGAATACAATTTCGATGTGTCCCCCGCCATGAAGATTCCCACTGACTGGAACACTGCAGATGACCAGCTGTTCTTTTATGAAGGAACGGTGTGGTTCAAGCGCAGTTTCAATTACACGAAGAAGGCCGACCGTCGTGCCATCCTCTATTTCGGTGCTGTCAACTACGAGGCCATCGTCTATGTCAACGGCCATCGTGTGGGTAAGCATATAGGTGGTTTCACGCCATTCAACTTCGATGTCACCGACGAACTGCGAGACGGTGAGAATGTCGTGGTGGTAAAAGTTGACAACAAGCGTCATCGCGACAATGTCCCCACACAAATCTTCGATTGGTGGAACTACGGAGGCATCACACGCGACGTGCTGCTTTTTGAAGTGGGCGACACGTTTATCGACGACTATGTCGTTCAACTTGCCAAGGGCAACCAACGGCTCATAGACATGCAGGTGCGACTCAACAAAGCTGTTGCAGGCCAGCAGGTTGTGGTCAGCATCCCCAATCTGAAACTCAGCCAGACGCTACTCACCGATGCCAACGGTCAGGCAACAGCACAGGTGAAGGCGCGGCCCATTCTCTGGTCGCCCGAGAACCCTAAACTATATAAGGTGGAAATCACGATGAACGGCCAACAGCTGACCGACGAGATTGGTTTCCGCACCATCGAGACGCGCGGCAAGCAAATCCTTCTTAATGGCAAGCCCATCTTCTTGCGTGGCATCAGCATTCATGAGGAAGCCCCCTTCCGTCAGGGACGCGCCCACACCACTGAGGATGCCCACATTCTGCTCTCTTGGGCAAAAGAACTGGGATGCAACTACGTTCGCCTTGCCCACTACCCCCATAACGAGCTCGCTGTGCGCGAGGCAGAACGCATGGGCATCATGGTATGGAGCGAGATTCCCGTTTATTGGACCATCTCGTGGCAGAACGAAGGCACATTCAACAATGCCCAGCAGCAACTCCACGACATGATTCGTCGCGACCACAACCGCGCAGCCATCATCATTTGGTCGATTGCCAATGAGACACCGCATAGCGATGCACGCGACCAGTTCCTCGGCAAGTTGGCCGAATATGCCCGCACACAAGACAACACACGCCTAATCAGTATGGCGATGGAGGTGACTGGTGCCTCCAACTATGTGAACCGTCTGAAAGACAACATGAACAAGTATGTTGACGTGGTGAGCTTCAACGAGTATGTAGGGTGGTATCGCGACGTTCACGACGCCCCCCGCATGACGTGGGAAGTACCTTACGAGAAGCCTGTCATCATCAGCGAATGGGGAGGTGGAGCTCTCGCTGGCTATCACGGCTCGAAGGAGCAGCGCTGGACAGAGGAGTTTCAGGAGAACCTCTATCGCGAGAACATCGCTATGCTTGAGAAAATTGACGGTCTCGCAGGCATGAGCCCGTGGATTCTTAAAGACTTCCTCTCACCCCGCCGTCCCCTCTTCGGTGTGCAAGACTGGTTCAATCGCAAGGGTGTAGTTTCCGACAAGGGCGAAAAGAAACTCGCCTTCTACGTGCTACGCGATTGGTACACCAGCATGAGGGAAAAGTATGAGCATAATGCCAAGTGATGAAAGACACTTACATGAAG
>ODAI012272614.1_pt1 | contig 18493 bp, 15 predicted proteins | sample 1539321 | NCBI WGS metagenome assembly ODAI01 (sample SAMN02144231, study PRJEB22623) | gut metagenome | biome: sheep rumen | host: Ovis aries | place: New Zealand
AAGTGTTATGGCGGATTGCGGTAGCAAACTCTACACTTTACACTCTTTACTCTAAACTAAAACCACAAATATGACTTTCAGAGATTTTATTGAAATCATTTGTCTTCAATTCCGTGATGACAAAGAGATGCGACAGTCACTCTATAAAATCATGGGATTCTACCCCCATGACATCAGCTTCTACAAGACAGCACTCACCCACAAGAGCTCAGGACAGCGCAACGACAAGGGAAAGCCGCTGAACAACGAGCGGCTGGAATTTCTCGGCGATGCCATACTCGATGCCGTGGTGGGACACATCGTGTTCGACCACTTCAAAGGCAAGCGCGAGGGATTCCTCACCAACACGCGCTCGAAGCTCGTCAGCCGCGAGACACTCGGAAAACTCGCCGAAGAGATGGGACTCACAGAACTCATTCAGAGCCGGACACAGACAAGATCGCACAACAGCTACATGGCAGGCAATGCCTTCGAGGCACTCGTAGGAGCCATCTACCTCGACCAGGGCTATGCAGCTGTCATGAAGTTCATGGAAAAGCGCATACTGGCTCAGATGGTCAACATCGACAAGGTGGCATACAAAGAGGTGAACTTCAAGTCGAAGCTGCTCGAATGGACGCAGAAGAACCGCGTGCGAATGGAGTTCCAGATGCTCAAGCAGGATACCGACAAGCAGGGCTCGCCCGTCTTCGGATTCAAAGTCACAATAGAAGGTGTGGAGGGCGGCAGCGGACAGGGCTACTCCAAGAAGGAAGCCCAGCAAATTGCCTCGAAAGAGACACTACAGCGCCTGCGCCGCGAACCGCAGTTCATCGATGCTATCTTCGCCGCCAAAAGCGACCGAACCAAGATGGAAGAGGAACCCACAACGGCAGCACCCAACCTGGAGGCTGAGAAGACCAGCTTCATCATCAAGCAGAACAAGAGCGAAGAGTGGTACTCGGAATTTGCCGACACTGAAGCAGACAAAGACGCTCCGGCAAAATCCAGAAAGGCGCGCGAGAAGAAACGCAAGGCACCGGCAGAACCCGACGACAGCACAAGCACCGCCAACCCCAAGACCGAAGCTAACGCTGCCACACCAGAAGAGTTCGACCTCAGCGACATCACCCACAACAAGGAAGACCAGAACCGCGAGGACATCATCGCAGCTGCCGAGGCTGCCGCCTTCGCAGAGAAACAATGACCAAAAAGGTCATGCAGACCAGGGAGCAAATCATCCTGCTGCATGACCTTTTTTTCTGACGAAAACTCTTTTTTATCACTTTTTTATTGGATAAAAAAGAAAAAAAATTTTGTAGTCTTAATAAAAAAACATATCTTTGCAAAGTCTCTACGCCGATGCCTGCCCCGAAAAGGCAGGAGAAGGGGAGGGAATTAAGACATTGTTGGAAAAGGCGTTTACTATACGCTTTGATCTTTGACGTACCGAATCTAGCAAATTCCTCAAAACTGTCACAGAGCCAAAGCAACGGTAGATGTCCATTTGGGATATGTTATCGAACGTATTTCCTCACAGCCATTGCCATGCACCACTGTGTTGAGTGCATAAGCAGAGTGTATGTGAAGGAAATGTTTTTGATTCATATTTCGGCGTGGGCTTCTGCGTTGCTCGTTCTTGACAGATGGGCAATGCTAGAGCCATGGTACGTGGGACGAGCAACAGAGTACAGCGACCCGCGCTTTTTTGTATTAATATGGTAAACATAGGAAACAGAATCAAGGAAGAGTTGATTCGTGAGGATCGGACAGTGAGTTGGCTTGCACGCAGGTTGAACCGCAACCGTGCTGCCGTCTATAGAATATTGTGCAAGAACAGTATAGACACGGCCTTACTGCTAAACATATCAAAATTGCTGAACTATGATTTCTTTAAAGAATATTCAGCTGAGATCCGTCTTACAGATAACAACTTATCCACCAGTGATTAAGTCTGAATAAAATAGTTGCAGTTAAGTAAGAAAACCTATGCCTAACAAAAAATATTTATATCTGAACTCACGCGACGAGTTGTTCAGAATAGACATCAGCAAAATTGTCTTTTTCGAGGCCGAAGGCAACTATACCAGTTTTTATCTGAGTAACAAACTGAAAGGTCAGGTGTGCATCAACCTTGGACAGATGCAAAAAGTGTTGAGTGACAGTCTGAGGGAAGAGGCCTCCATATTTGCAAGAGTGGGGAAAAGGTTCATTATCAATCTTTCTTATGTTTATCAGATTGGAGTGTTGCGCCAGCGCCTTATGTTGAGTGACGGGGCAATGTTCAGCTATCAGCTCAACATATCGAAGGATGCACTGAAAAAACTGAAAGAACTGTATGTGGGTCAGGAGAAGTAAGCTCGCTCCCATGCACGAATATCAATGAATTTTAAGGTTATGCCAAGCAATCAAACAACTACATTACTTATAGGGAAAGACCCGGAACGCGGATGCCTGCTGGTGGCGATACAGACTAACGGACAGCTGAGAAACATGTTCACCATAGGAGCTCCGATGAGTCTGCCGGGCAGTGTCAGCCGATGTATACCTCAGCAGGGAATAGCCCACTGCAAGATCGATGTGCAAGGTAACAACATGACTATAACGAACCTGAAATGGCAAAATGTCACCTATGTCAACGGGGTTGAGATAACAACCAAGCGTATTGAGGCTCAGTCGCGTGTGGAGCTGGGAACAGACCGCTATCAACTGAACGTTGCGGCACTGCTGCAAGCATCGGGCATCAGTCTTGTACCTGAATATTCCATTTATCCACTGAAGGCCATTTGGGAAGATTATGACCGACAGTTACTGGCCATGCAAGTGGCAGAACGGAAAAAAGCTAACATATCGCGCCTACAGGGCATCTTTTCCATGATTGCGATGCTCATGGCCATCTTGCCCAGTATCGTAGACTCTATCAACATTCCTGTCTGGCTGAGAGTAGTTATCTTAGTCTGTGCCCTGGGAATGGCCGTCTTCTCTTTCATCTCGGGGATGCGCACCAGTGATTCGTTTGCAGTGAAGAAGCATCAGTTGGACGAACAGCTCTACACACAATATGTGTGTCCTAATCCCAAATGTCATCATTTCATGGGGATGCAGCCTTATATTGTGCTCAGGCAGAACAAGGTGTGTCCTTATTGCCGCTGTAAGCTCACAGACTGATGCTATTCGTCATTTCGTGGAATAATCCAACCATTTCATACAGTAGGACACAGATAGTTTAACTTCTGTGGTTTTAAGCTTTATCTTTGCATTGTTGAAACTAAGAACAGTATAACCCCTAAAACAACCGACAACAATGAAAAAGATGAGTGAAAAGACCAAACAGAATGTTTTGACAGGCGTGAGCAGTACGGCTGGTGCCGTGGCAGGCGTTGCAATTGGAAGTATGGCTGCAGGACAGGCTCAAGCCGCTGAAGTGAGCGATCAACCAATCGTTGAGGAAGAATCCACCGTGGGTGAGACACACCAGTCTTCTTCGCAATCTCATTCGCATACAAATCCCCAGCCCTCTCCCCAGCCAAAACCACAACCTGATCCAACCCCTGATCCAGAACCTAATGACGAGGTGGAAGTCATCGACTACACTTCTGACGAGAATGGCGACCTTGCCGTGGTGCGTGTCGGTGAAGAGACTTACTATGTACTTGATGCCGACCAGGACGGTTCAGCCGACTTCATCGCCATGGATCAGAACCATGATGGAAGCTTGCAGGAAGGCGAGATTCACGATGTTCAGGGGCAGGGCATTGCCATGCAGCCTTTAAAGGATGGATATGAAAGCAGCGGCAAGCCGGCAGATAATCATGATGGCGGCGAGCATGTGAACAACGATGTGGAAGTTGTGAGCTATGAAACTGTGACAAACGAAGACGGCAGCCAAATGGATGTGGCCGTGGTGAATCAGGGTGACCAACAAGTGCTCGTTGTGGACACTGACCAGAATGGATATGCCGATTATGTTGCTGCAGACGCTAACAGCAACGGACAGTTGGAGAACGACGAAATCGTTGACGTGAGCGGACAGAACATAGAAATGCAACCCCTGCAGGCCGCAACTAACGACCCGATGGTTCCCTCTGGTACCGATCCCGTAGCTGACGATACGTATTTTGTCCAGACTGACGATGTGGACTATGTGAATGATGCCAATGTGGATGGATTTATGGCATGATTGTTAATGATTCATGAAAACAATTCCTATGATAATGAATATGATGAAACGATGCCACATGGCTCTGCTCGTAATGATGGCAGGATGCGGTATGGCTGCTGCCCATGACTTTGAAACAGTCAAGGACGGTAACAGATTCTATTTCAATGTAACTGACAAGCAGAAACACACCGTTGAGCTTACCTACAACGGCAGTATTTCAGAAAAGAGACCATGTGAGTTGAAGGGAAATGTGGAGATACCGGCAATAGTCATTCACAACAGAATAAGTTACACTGTCACAAGCATAGGCGACAAGGCATTCAGAGGAGCTGACCAGTTGAATGCTGTCGTACTGCCCATGGGAATAAAGAGTATAGGAAGCTTTGCCTTCGAAGGATGTGTGTCGCTGCAGAGCATCATCTTTCCTGCCAATAAGGTAGAACTGGGGCAGGGCATATTCTTTAAATGCGAGTCACTAAAGAACATAACCTTAGGCAGTGAGTGGACACATATAGACTTGGCCATGTTTCAATGGAGCCACAAGCTTGAACACTTGTTCATACCAGCCAAGATACGGCAGATAAAAAACATGAAGAAGCTGGCTTCTCTGAAATCTGTCGATGCCGATGTGAACAATGTGCATTTCACTACTGACAGAGGCTTGCTCTACAGCAAAGACGCTAAAACTCTCTATTGCTGTCCGCGGGCATATAGCGGTGACCTTACAGTGAAGAACGGGACAGAATCAATTGCTTATGGTGCGCTTCTCGATTGTACGGATGTCACATCTCTGGATCTTCCTGCCACGCTGAAAAAGATGTCGTTTCGTGAAACGTCGCACATGAAACAGCTACAGTTCATCCGTCTGAGAACGCTGAAGCCTGTCGTTACGGCTTACAGCGAGAATGGAAAAGCCCTTATGCTGTTCCAGGTAGCAAACAGTAACGTGGTGTTGAATGTTGCCAAAGAGTCGAAGAATCAGTTCAAGGACAAACTTGTCGATGAAGGAGGTAACTATAGCGAAAAGCATGATAAGAATGCCATCGTCTATACACTCAGGACATCTCAGTTACTGTCAAGAAAGAATCTTGTAGGAGTGAAGGCTTTATGACACGCTGAATTGTTGAACTATAAAAAACGAGGAATGATATGAAAACGAAAATAATATTGATGTTGGTCCTTCAAGCCTTGTCGGTTGCAATGCCCGTTCAGGCACAAAACAAGAAAAGCTCTGACAGAGACAGCAGTGAAGTTGTCAGAAAATTGGATGCTAAAAAAGCCGATTTGTCAAGACAGATAGCTGAAGAAGACCGCAAAAGAGACCAACAGATAGAAGGTGTGAGCTGGGAGAACATGAAGGAAATCAACATGCGCCAAGATTCTGTCTGTCTGCAACTGAGATCCGACCTTAACGACGTGGAACTGGAACTGAAGGAACTGAAGCGAAGCGCGAAACTCACTCCTGAACAAGTATTGCAACAAGCTCAGGAACAGCGTTTCATTGAAGAAGCCCAGCAGGCTCTGAGTCCTTCAAAACCGGCTAAGCCCGCTAAGAAGCCAACTAAGAAGCCAAAGCCAAGAAAAGGCAAGAAGAAGTAAAATCAAAAGCTACCGGGATTTAAAGAAAGAAAAAAATCAACAACTTTATTTTATTTGTTATACTTATGATTAATAACGAAGAAACCTATTTCGACCAGGATAGAAAAGACGTTCAGTCGAAGAAAGAGAAAAACAGTGGATGGCAACAGGCCGGATTCGGCGCCGCAGGAATGGGAGCAGGTATTATAATGGGTGCTGTATCCCCTTCTATTGCAAACGCAGCGGCAGCTGATTCGCAAGACGTGGAAGTGGTAGATACAATCGAATCACATCCGGAATGGACAGACGGACAGGTGGCTGTGGCATCATCGGTGACCGATGACATGTCGTTCGGACAAGCCTTCTCCGCAGCAAGGGAAGAAGTTGGTAGTGGTGGAGTGTTTGAGTGGCGCGGTAATATCTATAACACTTATACCGAAGCTGAGTGGAACAGCATGTCGGCTGCCGAGAAAGCCGAATACGGGAGTCATTTCAACTATCATCGCGACTCGCATGTGCAGCATGACGATCATCATTCAGCAACCGGACATTCCGGCAATAACCGCCAGCATGACGACAATGGTGAGAATTCTGAAGCCCACAAAACATCGGAAACCGAAGAGACAGGTGGTGACGTGGAAGTGCTTGGCGTGATTCATGACGACGAGACAGGCTACAACGTTGCAGCTGCCACGGTCGATGGACACGATGTTGTGCTCATCGATGTTGATGGCGACATGAATGCCGACTATGCTGCAACTGACGTTAACGGTGACGGAGAGCTTGGTCTTGATGAGATAGCAGACATTTCGGGCAGCGATATACCTTTGATGGCCAACGATAGTTTTGTCTCACCTGATGCCGGAATGGAAGGATATGACGATGCAGGGACATTTGAAGCATAGAATTTGTTTCCTCTCTCTGCTCTGGTTCTTCCTTCCTTCAGCAATCAGCCAGTCTTGGGCCAGAATTTACCTTGTGTCTGTTGGCATCTCTGACTATCCAGGTGAAAGCAACGACCTGAGACTTCCGGCTAACGATGCGCGTACCATATCATGGCTCTACTCAAAAAATGATGATGTTCAGCGTCGTGAGCTCATCAACGAGAAAGCTACCATCTCCAATATACTAAGCTGTATGAATTTACTATATGCTAAGGCAAAAAAGACAGACATCATTGTTTTTTTCTTCAGCGGACACGGTTATCCAGGCGGTTTTTTCGCCTATGACGGCGGACTCACTTATGAGCAGATACGCAAAGCCATGGCTCGTGGGCATTGTGTGAACAAGATGATATTTGCCGATGCGTGCTATTCAGGAAAATTTGCATCTGAAAGTGGTGGAGGGAAACAGTCGTTGAATGCTGCCAAAAAGGCCAGTGTGATGTTGTTCCTTTCATCAAGGGCAACAGAGACCTCGATTGAACGCCTCAGCATGCAGAACGGGTTCTTCACAACCTATTTGCAGAAAGGACTGCGCGGAGGTGCCGATAAGGACAAAAACCGGATTATCACTGCGCGCGAGCTATATGAATATGTGCATAGCGGAGTGGTGGAGATTTCCGGCAACAGGCAACATCCGGTCATGTGGGGAAACTTCTCTCATCAGATGCCAGTCATGAAATGGTGAACTTCAGCAGATGACAGCAATCAATCCACTTTAAATAAAAAACGAAAAAACAAACAATATGATTCAGCAAACCATCATGATTAAGTGCCCTGCTTGCGGTGCTGTACTTACGGTGAAAAACCAACCAGGCATTGAGACTAAAAACGTGCCTTGTCCTGGTTGTAAACAACGAATACCCTTCAGGAACTTTCAGCGCGTGGTACCCCGAAAGAAAGTGGTCGGTACCGTCTATCCCGAAAACTATCAGAACCGGCGGCCGTCAGATAGCGGCTCAAAACAGGAAACTGAAAAGTTGAACAGCCATGTAGGACAATTGTGCTTGTTGCCATCCAACCAAATGTTCCAGCTGAGGGAGGGACGAAACATTATAGGAAGACAAGCCACACAGTCGGCAGCAACCCTGCAGATTCCAGTCACTGGAAGTTTGCGCATGAGTCGCGAACACCTTGTCATTACAGTAGAAAACGTACCGGGAAAAGGATTTGTACATGTGGCATCGCTCTTCAAACCAAAGTTCAATGAAACCAGAGTGGGTGGAAAAGTGCTTGCTTATGGCGACTCTGTTGTCCTGGAACATGGGTGCCAAATTGAATTGCCTGATGCTACGCTCGTTTTTTTACTGAAATAAGCGATGTGACGATCAATTCGTTTCATTATCAGGTCATTTGCACATAATGATACACATAGGTTGTAATTCTGATACAACCTTGGAATTTCCACTTTTGAAAAAAACTATAAATTTGCACAATCTATTAATAACTAAAAAAACGAAGAAAATGAGATGTCCTAATTGTGGATGGCCCAACAAGCCTAATGAAACATCGTGTGTGAAATGCGGATCCCCTCTTCAGGATGGGCAAATGGTTGGCACTCAGCCACAGAGCATGCAGCAAGGATTTCCTTACAGACCTCAGTCAGGAGGTAGTGCTGAAGAGTCGTTGCGCAAGACGGTGATGGAATCTGAGGCTTTCAGCGGTTCGTATGACAGACCGTCACCAGTAGTTCAGCCTCAGCCAATGCCGCAGTCACCTAAGAAAGACTCAGTTTGTCCTAAATGCGGCTATCCCATGCGGCCTGACTCAAACAAATGTCCAAACTGCAATTTTATAGTGGGTGGACAAATGGAGAAGACAATCTATGATGAAGACGGATCAGTCACTCAGAAAAAATTCCAGCGTCATCCAACCCGACAGGCAGGACCTGCACAGCCAGAACCAATGGAGGGGGAAAAAACAGCTGAACCAGTCAAACCTGCTCAACAGCAGAAGACGACTCAGCATGCGCAGCGTTTTAGCGGAACAGTGAACCCTTACCTACAGGGTTATGAGTATATTCCAACACCGACCTTCTCACTGAAGCCCATGTCGCGTGAAGGCGAATTGAAAGTGCCGCCAGTGCAGGAGCTTGAGATGGAAGAGGAGACACTTGTCCTGAATCGCAGCAATACAGAGCCAGGCAATCCAACCATTACATCACAAGAGCAGGCATTAGTATCACGCACGGAAGACGGGCGGTGGTTCATTGAAAACCGCAGTAAGCAGGGAACTACGTTTGTTCAGGCCAACAAGCGTACAGAACTGCATGACGGCGACGTGCTGCTGCTGGGAAACAGGCTCTTTGAGTTTAAGGTTGTTGAGTAAGAAAGAAGGAAAGCCATGCTCGGAGGTATTCAAAGATGTAGTTTCGGTGTAGGCGACACCATTGACGGAATCTATCGCGTAGAGAAATTGTTGGGCGAGGGTACCTTTGGTGTGGTCTATGCCGTTAGCGATGATCATGACCGTCAATACGCTTTGAAGTTGCTGCGTCTGTGGGAGGTACATCCGGAAATACGTGATAGCCTGCTGAAGCGTTTCAACATGGAATATGAGACCGGGCGCATCAATAGCGACTACTTGGTTCATTCGGTTGCTACGGGCTATGTGACTGGCAATCCCTACATCTTGATGGAATTGTGTTCAGGAGGTGATCTTATTACTCTTCTTGAACATGGAAAGCAATTGGATTTGTCAAAGGTTGCCAGTCATGTACTTCAAGGTCTTGGCGCACTGCACAAAAACGGAAAGGTACATCGTGATCTGAAGCCAGAGAATGTGTTGTTGAAGAACAACGGGAATTTTGCCCTGACCGACTTTGGTATTGCGGGCGATGCTAACAATCGCCTTACACAGATATCATTTCCCGGCAGATCAGCCCAGATGTTCGGTACTTATGCCTATATGCCACCTGAACAATTCAAAAAAAGCCGTAATGCCACTGTTTTGCCCACAACAGACATCTTCTCGTTCGGAGTGATGATGTACCAGCTCATCACTGGTGAGTTGCCGTTTGGACAACTTGTTGACGAAGGCGATGTCGTAGCCTATATGCGTCGAGGCAGAGAAAATGAATGGGACAGGGAAAAGTTGTACCAGCATCCTGATGGCGTAAAGTGGAAACGGTTGATAGAAGGTTGTCTTATTCCGAAGTTTGACAAACGTCTTCAAACAACAGACGACATTTTGCCGTTAGTGCCGGAATCTGTTCATTCACGAAATGAATGGGATGAACCCCAGACTGTCAGAAATGATAATCCTGTCAAGCAGGACGAGCCTCAGTTCCAGACAAAAATCGTCCATGGTGTGCTGTTGCGTATCATGCAAGGAGACGAATATGGTCGTGTGTATTATTTAGACAATATGCTTCAAGGCGAGAAAGCTATTCTCACAGTGGGAAGAAAGGACTACGGAGTGAAAAACGACATTGCCTTGTCGGAAACGACCAGTAGCTATGTCTCGCGAAAGCATTGCACACTTGAGCTGGACTATAATCAAGGTTGCTGGGTCATTCGGGACGGACAGTGGGATCCTAACAGTACAACAGGATGGCGGCAAAGCACTAACGGGACATTTGTCAACTCTACAGAAGTTGACAAGTTCGGCATGCCCTTCAATCCGGGCGATATTATATCCATTGGCGATACTAAATTGAGGGCAGAAGGCTACTGATTTTTAATCATCATTATAAATAAAACGAATAATTATGGCTTCAACAACAAATCACACACAGTATAAAAAAACACTGTCAGGGTCGATAGGAGCAGGAATGAGCTCAGTATTCAATCCGTCTGGCCGTAAATATTACATTTTGGAACATAGGGTGAGTAGTCGCTTCCACAAGGCTGGCGAGGCTCAGGAAATCATTGTCGACAATATTGAGATAGGTCGGGATTCGCGTTGTCAGGTGCGTTTCGACGAGAGTTTCACAACCGTTTCGCGCCATCATGCCGGCATCGTGAAAGACGGTGAGAACTGGAAGCTCGTACAAATTTCGAAGACCAACTCTACGCTACTAAACGGACGGCCTGTCAAAACCGAATGGTATCTACAGAATGGCGATGAGATTCAGTTGTCTGTCAACGGACCCAAGCTGGGCTTCATAGTGCCAACGGGAAAGAAAGCAACAGTGGGAAGCATAGCTTTGACACGCCGCCTGAGCCTGTTCAGGGAACAGGCATTGCGTCCTTATAAATATGCCTTGACGGTGATGGCAGCTGCTTTTGTGCTGGCTGTAGGCGGATTAGGCACATGGAACTATCTGTTACACGACGATCTGGCCGAGCAGAGCCTGTTGCTTGCCGAACAGGTGAATGCCAATCTGGAAAATAAGTCGAAGGCTGACTCGCTGAGCAATGAGCTTATTGCCAACAACAGAAAATTGAAAGACTACGAAGAGCGAATCACGGCCATGTCGGCAGAGGTAGCAAATGCCAATGCACGTGCCGCTGCGGCACAGAGCAGAATCAATCAGATGCAGGCATCTTATGGCGCTGCACCTGCAGCCTTGAAGGAGACAGCTAGTCATACATACTATTGTGAATTGCTCATTTCGCTTGAGAACCAGATTCTTTCAGGATCGTCAGGAACGGGATTCCTGCTCAGCGACGGACGGTTTGTCACTGCCCAGCATGTGGTAAACCCATTGATTTATCCCAATCTCCGCGATGAGAAGGATTGTCTGCTGAATGCACTCATGCATCAGCATCCAGAAGCGTTCACATGTCAGTTTACCGCCATCTCACCAAGCGGTGACAAGATTGTCAGGAAATTCAATGTCAACCAGAATCCATTCACGATGGGGACATACCAAATGGAGACATTCAAGACCATTGAGTTCCAAGGCATGGTCATGCCAGTGAAGGGAGCGGCCAACTATGCATGCGACTATCGCGACTATGCCTATCTGAATGTGGGAAAGAAAGGTGGACTCCCTTTCGATGCCACCTATTCTGCATCAATGCCTGTGAAAGCACATCTTGATATTTTGGGCTATCCTATGGGTGTAGGTGCAGAAAACAAGAACAATCTTTCACCAATCTATTCAGAATCGTCGGTGGCACGTGAAGGTCTTGATGTCGACGGCTGTATATTGCTGGCAAACAGCGAGACTGATCATGGTAATTCAGGCGGACCTGTGCTGGCCACGTATAACGGCAAGTTAGTAGTGGTGGGCATTCTGTCAGGAGCTAACGCCCTGGGTTCAAAAACAGGACGTGGAGCCGGCAAGTTCAAAGACCGTGTGGTGCCGATAGCTGCCATGAGATAAAAAATAGAACGGAGACTTTAAATAAAGAATATTAACAAGACAACAAAAACAAACAATTATGATGATAAGAATTAAGAAAATATGCTCGATTCTCCTATTAGCATTAGTTACCATTCCAGCAGCCAGTCAGAACATCCAGCAAATTCAGGATGCTCTGAAGATGGGGGAGAACCAACTTGTAGAAGATGCCGTGAAAGATGCTTTCGTCATGGTGAATACTTATTATGCTCTGCAGACTGACAAAGGCAAAAAATACGGGCGCGACATGCACGACTACTTCGGTAGCCGCTGTTACGTGGGCTACAGTCTTGCAGACGGATATGTGACTACAGCCGATGCGCTCTCACCCTGGGAGACGGATGAGGCATATAGCGACTTCCGGGATGACAGCAAGTATACTCCAGTACTGTTAGACAGCATCATGGTGCGCAATGTTGACGGTGAAGGAAAAGTGCGTGGACGCATCAGCAATGAAAGCACACTTTTCGAACAGACAGGCATAGTGAAGCTCCAGCTTTATCCTGATGAGAAAAACACGCTTGTCGGAACCGTGGAAGGAACTAACAGAGGATGGCTCGTGTTTGCAATGATCCCTAAAGAGAAAAAGGGGGTCATCGATCGTAAAACAACGTTCACTTTCACATCGAAAGTCATGACTGTCAAAGAAAACGGAATGATGGTCAGCGAGCCACAACGCAGCAAGGAGACCATCGTTGGAGGCATCTTTGTGGTGCCACAGATGAAGAAGACAGGACTTGTGGAGATGCAAGTGAAAGCCATCCTGGTAAAGAACGGTGAAGGGAAGTGGAAACTTGTGAACTGTGAGAAAGAATGGTTCTCCACTGAGAAACAGGCTGAAGAGCAGAGTCAGGAGGAGCCCTATGTAGAAGAAGGGACAAATGTGGAAGGAACTAACAGTACTGAGGAACCTTTTGCCATACCAAGTAGGGACAAGAAAAAGAAAAAACCACAGCTGAACAGAATTGACTAATTTCATATCGACAATTACAGAATAACGACTGAGAAAGATGAGCGAGATATTGTTCAAAATGGCTGCCAAGACCAATGTGGGATTGGAAAGGCAGAACAACGAAGATAATTTCCAGGTGTCGGCCAATCTCGACACCATGCCTATGCAGTGGGTGAACAACCAGCAGTATTCCTTGGGCAAGCGAGGTGCGCTGATGGTAGTGGCCGACGGCATGGGTGGCATGAATGCCGGCGAGGTGGCTTCACAGATTGCCATAGATACGGTGCGAAGTTATTTCACTCCGGAGCATATTACCGACGAGGTGGTGAAGTCACGGTTCACTATCGAGAAGTTCATGAAGGATGTCATTGTGGCTGCCGACCAGCACATCAAGGATTATGCCAAAGCCTACCCAGAATCACGGAGCATGGGAACGACCATTGTCATGGCATGGCTTTTTGACGGCAGTCTTTACGTGACATGGGTGGGCGACAGCCGTGCCTATATCTTCAACCAGAACACTGGCCTATTCCAAATATCCAAAGACCATAGTTATGTGCAGGAACTGGTTGATCAAGGTAAGATTACGGAGGAAGATGCTTTTGACTATCCAGACAGCAACATTATTACTCGCTCACTCAGCGATGCCACATCGAGAGTGCAGCCCGAGTGTTTGTTGTCGCCTCAGAAACTGTGCAACGGCGACATCATCCTGTTGTGTTCTGACGGACTAAGCGGTATGATACGCGACAAGGAAATTGAGCAAATCATCGCCCAGACTCAGACTGATATGACGCAATGTGTGGATACCCTCATACAGGCAGCATTAGATGCCGGAGGAGCCGATAACTGCACAGTAGCTGTGAGTCAGATTGTGGCTGGAGGGGCACTGTCCGACCCTTCGCGAGTCTTGACAAAAAAGCAGTCGAAGCTGCAAAAGACAGCCGCCGTAAGCGGAAATACTGGAAGTAATGCCGCTGCCGAAAGGCCGAACACCGAGAAATGGAAGAAATTGATTCTTCCATTGTTGGCCCTGCTTGTCGTGGCATGTGGCTGTCTGGTATTCATTCTGAAGCCGTGGGAAAAAGAACTTGACACTACCTACCAAGATACACAAATGGCGGAAAAGAATAGCGTATCTGCAAAAAAAGACAGTCTTGTTGTCACCGGCTTTAAGGCTACTAAGAAGAAAGACGAAATTGCCTTTATCTTGAAACTAAGCAATCGGGGCGATTCACTTGGTGCTGGCGACTATAGCATTGACGTTACCTGTAATGGTGAAAAGCAGAATTTGTCAGGGTTGACTCTTGAAAACATTCCTGCTGATGGAGAAGTAACGTTTAAGGCTTCAACCGAAGCGCCTCAGGATAAAGGAAACTACACGTATGTGATTACCATAACGACAACAAAAGGATATACTTCATCTGCTGATTCCACTATAATTATAGTAGAAGAAGAAAGTCATGCTACGAAAAAAGTTGTTGACGTAATTACTCTTGCTCAATATAAGTCTAACAAGAAAGATTTTGAAGAGGAGAGGATAAACGCCGAATGGAAAAAGGGGGACAATTATATCAAATTCCTGAAATCAGTAGCTTCAAAATACAAAATGGAAGTAGAACTCCTAAAAGAACTGAACCCAAATAGTCGTTCTGATACAGCAGCATTTGCAAGCAATACCGCGGGAAGTTTTATGCCATTGACTATCGTTAAGAAAAAGAATAATAAGTAGGATGAAAATCACTATAGGTAGAGACCCCGAAAGCACGATTGTCATCAGCGAAGACTATGACATCGTGAGCAATGAGCATGCCGACATTGAGATGCAGGGGAGCGACATTGTGTTTACAGACCACAGCTCAAACGGAACTATCATCAATGGGCAGAAAATTCATGGCCAAAGCGTGAAGATATTCCCACACGACAGTATCATGCTCGCTGGTGTGTGCCAGCTGGATTGGAGCCAGATCAATCAGTATATACCACGTTCTGGACGCCCCACAGTGGTTCATAACATACGCAAAAACGTTACTGTACCGCCAGAACAGGATGATTTTCGGCCTGTCAATCAGCAGCAGCCTAACTGGCAACCGTCTGTCGGGCCTTCCGACGAGTTTCCCCACTCGCGGCCAACTGAGTTCCACAACCGTCAGGCTTCGGGAGACAACGGCTTTCAGCCTGGTGGGACGCAGTGGGACAATCAGCGTTCGTCCAGAACAACCGAAATGTGGAAATCGGAACAAGACAGACCAATTGCCGATTTTAACAATCATACCAAGGATGACTCTGTGGGCAATGCCACAATCAGCCAGCGCGATCAGCGCGAGCTGGGACAGTGGAACTGGGGAGCATTCTACTTCGGATGGCTTTGGGGCGTTTGCCACAAAGTGTGGTCAGCACTCCTGCAACTGGTCATAGGCTTTGTACCGTCTTTGCTCAACGTGATGGGTATGGGACACCCACTGGTGACGGTCGTTTGTTCAGTCATTTGCTTGGGTGTTGCCGTATGGCTGGGCCTGAAAGGAACGCAGATGGCCTGGGACAACGGTGCTTGGTCCGGCATGGAGCAGATGCGCCGTTCGCGTAGTAAATGGAATATGGCAGCACTGGTCTGCTTTGCCATCTCTATTGTTATGACACTGATTATGATTGTCTTTTTCATTGACATCATCTTAACTCTCATGTAAAAACAGAATGTAGTGAAAGTCCTCTTAAAAAGCTTTTGTAGGTAATGAAATTCACTGAAAACTCTTTATTCGACAATCGATACTTATTGAAGTCCAGATTAGGGCAAGGTGCATCAGCTCAGGTGTGGTTGGCTGAAGACACACAGGCCAGCAACCTGCGTGTGGCATTGAAGATTCTTTCTGAGCGCACAGGTATGGATACCTATGGAATACAAAACTTTCAGGAAGAATTCACAAGGGTGTTCAATCTTCGTCATCAGAACATTCTCAAGCCCACCGGTTATTCCATTTGCGATGGGGTACCCTATCTGGTGTTGCCTTTCTGCGAAAACGGTTCGGCCGAGAGCATGGTTGGGCGTTGTGAAGAATCGGATGTCATCAAAATTCTCCATGACGTTGCTGCCGGATTAGAATATTTGCACAGTCAGGGTATTGTGCATCAGGACATCAAGCCAGACAATATATTGGTCGACGACGACTGTAACTTCCTTGTCACCGACTTTGGTATCAGCACACGTGCAGAAGGCGACATGCACGGAGCATCGGGCCGCAGTGGCGGAACACGTGAGTACATGGGGCCCGAACGGTTTGAGCGTGGGGCGCGTGCCGAAAGTGAAGGCGACATTTGGGCACTGGGCGCTACCATCTATGAGTTGCTGACGGGTTATCCTCCTTTTGGCAACCATGGGGGCATGCTGCAGGCTACTGGCGAAGCTATGCCAGACATGCCTGCCGGACTGCAGCCTGAAATGGCCCAGATGATAACTGCTTGTCTAAATGCCGACCCAGCTCAGAGACCTACGGCCGAACAGCTGCGCAAGAAGACTGAGCGCTATCTTGAGACCGGCAGCTGGAAAGAGCCCAATGGCAAGAAATACCTATACTTGTCGCTTGCTGCAGCTGCGGTGGTGGTGGCAGCTGTGTTCTTGCTGGTGTGGGACTACAATCGCACCAAAATTTATTATTACAAGGACTATGTTGAATATTGGGGAGTACCCCAAGGCATTGGCCGTCTTTCCGGCAGTGAGATGAGCCATCGCGCACAGACCTACCGCATGGAATTCAGCAAGCGGAAGCTCAGAAGGCTGTCATTGGTCAATTCAGTGGGTAGTCTCATCGGACATACCGACACAGAAAACATGTTGGCACGTTATACCGATGTCAGATATTATTATACCGACGATGGAGCCATAGACTATAAAACAGTGTTCGATCAGGCCGGGAAGCTGCTTTACAAGATGGATTACGATGACGGTATGAAGACCGTGACTTTCAGGCAGAACGACGAATACGGCACTGAGATGAATCTGCGCGCAAACACTACTGACCTGCAACATCAAGGAAAGCAGATGATTGAGCAAAAGAGCCGAATCTCGCGCTATCTGCTGACCCATGACAAGAACGGTCTGCTTCTGCAAATACGCTATGTGGGGTTGCAAAACGTTCCGGCCTGCGATGCTGACAACATCTATGGCATTGCCTATAAATACGACAAGAAGGGACATAAGATAGAAGAACAGTTCCTTGGTTCTGACGGCCAGCCGACAAGCAACAGCATAGGCTTGAGCATCAAGCGCTTCGACTATGACGAAAAAGACAACTGGACAGGGGTGACTTACCTGAATATCGAGGAGGAGGCTTCACATGATGGCAACAACTGCACACAGTGCAGACTGGAAAACGATGAGTGGGGAAACCGCATTAGGGAAACTTATTATTCGCTTGATGGCGAGCCTTCCGTTCGTACCGATATGGGGGTATTCGGAAACACCTACGTCTATGACGAGCAAGGACACCTAATCAATCAGACCTTGCTCAGCTATGAAGGTGAGCCTATGGTGGGTAAGATGGGGTTTGCCAAAATTGAATATCAGTATGACGATTTTGGATATGTGTCCCAAATATCGTACTTTGACACAGAAGGTCAGCCCGCCACTTACATTGACGGCACAAACTCGTATAGCAAGCTTGTTGTAGAGAATAACGAGCACGGACTTTGCACTATGACGAAGCGCTTCGACGAAGAGGGCAATCCTGCTGAAGATGCCACAGGTGTGTTCAAGAGTATCTTCACGCTTGACAGCGTGGGGAACAGAATCATGGAAGAGTATTTCGATGAGAAGGAACAGCCTGTCATGTCGAATGGTCTTGTCGCTAAAATTAAGATGGACTATGATGAGTTTAACCATTTGACAGGATTCCATTTTTTTGACACAAAAGGCAATCCGGTAGGTAACGGCAATGAGGTGGCCTCAGAATGTTATGAATACAACCGTCAGGGGGCTTTGGTGAAGGTGTGGTTCATTGGCGTAGACGGGAAGCCGGCACTGGCTGACAATCTTGCCGCAACCATGACCTACGACTACGACGACCTTGGCAACCAGAAGAGCATTCAGTATTTCGATAAACAAGGGCAACTGACCAATAACAGCGAAGGTGTTGCCCGTCAGGAGTATATCTACGACAGCAAAACCAATTTTAACACCGTTCAGAAAGAATTCGACTATAAAGGTGTACTGAAAAGCACGCTCACCAGGGCTTTCGACAAGCGTGGCAATATAGTGCGTGAACAGCTTACGGGGCCAAACGGTCAGCTCAAGCAAGGCACGATAGTGAGCCATACGGAATATGACGCCAGTAACCGACCCTTGGTGCAGCGCTACACAAATTTGGCTAACCAGCCAACCAATAAGCCTGGCACGAAGATAGCCAAAATAGTTAATGTCTATGACAATCGCGGAAACATTGTAGAGCAGACTTTCTGGGATGCAGCCGGAAAGCCTTCCGTTGACGATCAGAACACGTTCAAGCGAGTACGCAAGTATAACGACATGGGACGTGTGGTCTATGAACGCAATCTCGATGCTGGCGGAAAGCCACTCACCGGGGGAAAAGTGAATCCGG
>ODAI010244942.1_pt1 | contig 18491 bp, 18 predicted proteins | sample 1539321 | NCBI WGS metagenome assembly ODAI01 (sample SAMN02144231, study PRJEB22623) | gut metagenome | biome: sheep rumen | host: Ovis aries | place: New Zealand
AATTGACATAAAGTCAAAAACTCCATTATGATGGTGGACCACTCACCACCATCATTTTATTAAAAATATTATAATCAAATCCTATTTTTATCATTATTCTTTAACTCTCAACAAAAATAAATCATTTAAATAATAAATTAATTTTTTAAACAACCAATAGGTATTACTTTAACACCATCCTTTCTAGTATAAGCAAATTCACCACCAGTTAAAATTGCTAAAAATTTAGGTACTGGAATATTTATTTTTTCTTTTAATTTTTTTTCTTCTATTAATTTTTTCAGTTTTAATAAATTTTGAGCCCCTTTTTCTATTTCTTTACTTCCCAACTTGATTTCTATTAATGCATAATCACCATTCTTTAATTGTAATACAGCATCTGCTTCCAAACCATAATTATCATGATAATAAATTTTAATAGTATATTTACCGAACCAAAATAACATAATTTACCGAACCAAAATAACATATTTTATTATTGGTGAAAAAATAGTTTTTGTAATTTAAATGTTTAAAAAAAAGAAAGGTGGTTAAATTGTTATACCGTAATGTTTTGGGTATAATCATTTGTATTTCCAGAACTATCTGTAAATACCACTTTTAATTCATGATTTCCAGACAATAGTTTTAACAAATCATAAATTATTTCATCAAGATTATCCGTTGTTGTGGAATTATATACCAGTTTTCCATCAATGTACACCAATAAGTGTCCATTTGTAAAGTTTTGATTGAATATCTGATTTAGTCTTTCCAATGTCAAATAATTGCTTTTTATAGTTTGAGTGTTTATTTTTTGTGAACTTTTGAATGTTTTTGGCTGTGTTGTAAATGATTTAACGTGTTTGTTGTTGTATGTGTTGTCTTTTTTGTCAGTACTGTTTATGTTAAAATCTACTATGTCAATATATGTTTCCTCTGTATCGGGATTGAATATTTCTATTTCGTATTTGTTGTTTTTGAATGATGTATCCACGTTTGCTATTCCAGCCATATTTGTTTTGACGTTGTATTGTTTATTGTTTATCTTTATTGATACGTCCTGATTTTTAAGTGTGCTTCCATACTTGTCATATAATGTTACTGAGTATCCTCCTTTTGACTTTGTATTTGATGTTTTTATAGAGGACTGATCCACGGTGTATAATTTTAAACATGCTGTTTGATCGTTTTTACCTAAATCCACCCAGGTTTTCTTATCCACTGAATACAAGGACACATCTTCTTCAACATATTGTCTGCTGTCGGTTTGTACCGGTGCTGCATTACTTTTTACAAGTACTTCCACAAGATCATTTTCCTTGACAGGTATGTAATTTGTTAATTTAATGGTGTTAAATCCATTATATGGGCTTGTACCCCTTTGTATATGTCTTAAGTTGGTGTTGACATATATCTATCTCTACTTCATAGTTCACACCTTTTCTGTCAAAGTATGTTCCTACAGCTGCAAGGTAATCTTTTTCAAGCATTACATATTTGTTGACGTAATATATTGTGTTTCCATTATTCGGTCTCATAAATTGCTCATCATTACCCATTATGTCTGTCTGATAGTTTTTGTTATAGTTTAATGTGTTGTTGATTATGAATACTATACCTGATTGTTGTAGTAATACCTTATCATAATAAGATATGTAATAATATCCCTTATCTCCCCAATTTGGTCCATAACTGTTTTTAATTATCCATGCACCATTTCCTGCAGGTTTTGTTGCAAAGTTGTTTCTACTGTAATTATCATCCCATCCGACAATGGTAACAAAATGATTTACTGGTACAACAGTATTGGTGTATGATGCTGCAGTTTTTTTATTGAATTTTAGAGGATTATTATATTCTGCTGCAGTAAAAATATAAATTCCTCCATATTTAACTAAAGCTTCTTTGAAAGGACGAATATTGTTTACTGTAACTGCAGGGTCTATGTACATCATGTCCTGTATGTGAATTGACTCTTCTGATGATGAAAAATCAGTAATTTTACCTATTTCATCATAACTGTCATATTCCTGAGGAACCGTTCCCAACCAACTTAACAGACTTCCACTTGGACGCAGGAATACTGCCTTCTCAGTAGTGTCTAATGCACCATATTTGGAATATTTAAGCATTGCATCAAAGACAACATTTTCTGATAAATCATATTTTTGTTTGGTTGCTTTTAAAATGGATGATTCAACGGCAGCAATTGCTGCGAATGACCAGCAAGAATTCTTTATTCCCTGATTTTTAATCTGTGTTACGTAACCTAGTTTACGATAGTCATAACTACTTGGTAACTTGGCTGTTGAAGGAATTGGATTGACATTCACTAACTTAACACCTTCTTCCATAACATAGGATGAATAATCAGTGTTTTGTAATGATAATTTGTCACCATTCAATTTGTTTCCGTTTGTATTTCCTTTAGAGAAAAATGCAACAACAGCATCCTTGTTTGATTTGAATACGTTGTTGTTTATCCCATATTTTGAATCATAAACGTATATGGCAGAATTTCCTCCAGTGTTTCCTGTGAAAGTGGTTCTTGTTATATTTAATTGACCTTCATCGAAGAATATTGCTGATCCGTGTTGTGTTGACAATAGATTTTTATTTCCATTGAAATTGCTGTTTTTAACATCTGCAAAAGTATAGGAAGTATACATTGCTCCACCATCATATATTGCACGATTGTTAACGAAATTACAGTTATCTACAGTTAATTTTCCACCTAACTGAAGAACTGCTCCCCCAAATCCACTTAAACAATTGGTGAAATTGGTTGATTTGATAATTCCATATCCATCATTCTTTGAAAAAGCATCTACATCTGCAAATATTGCTCCCCCATTACGTTCAGAGCTGACATTATTAAATAAACAGTTGTTTATAGTAAATGATTTTGTAACATCCCTTAATATTATTGCTCCACCTGTAAAATCACTTTTTAAATTGATGAATTTTGAATTTTGTACGTTTAAATCCTTGTCTGCATAGATTGCTGTGGAATATCTTGATGCTGTATCACTGAATACCGTGTTTGCCACTGATATTTGAGAATCACCCAAACTAGCAATGAACCCCTTGTGTAATTATATTCTGCTTTTCATGAAACCATTGTTTACATTGACTTTAGATTGATAAGAGGAAATAATTCCATTTTCTACTGAATTACAATTAATAAATTTATCAGAAGAACTTGTATATGTTGCTGAGTACACAAATACTGCTCCACTTGATCTTGAAACACAATGCTGGAAAGTTACATTTATTGTTTTGACACTGGACTTTGGATTTACAATAATTGCTGATCCATCATAATTGTATGCATTAGCCAGCACCATGTTCTGGAGTACAACGTTTGTTCCATAAATGTCGAAGATTCTTGATTTTCCATTTGCATCTAGGGTATGTCCCTTACCATCCAGTACAAAGTTATTTTTCTTGATGACTATTCCTGCGGAATCGTCTTTAGATGAATACTTGTAATTTTTGTTTAATGCAAGACTGTTACCTGATTTATTGATTTGAGAACTTAACTGTGTAAAAGTTTCATCATTTGTTTTGACGTTATTCGCTGCACCGCCATAGCCTGAGTCTTGATTTTTTGTAATTGTAACATCACTACCAGTATCATTGTCAGCTGCAAAAGATACAGACAATGTTAAAATTAAGAAAATCATCATAACAACAAAGACTATTGATTTATACGAATAATTCTTTTTAATATTAATGTTACCAACCTCCTATTAATTTATACCAAATTTTATGATATATCCTTTATATCTATTAAAAGTTTATATAGTGATATTAATTAGACATGTCCCATAATATGCCAACAAATGTATTATAAAAAATAATATGATATTATAAAACACAATACATATCAAAATAATTAAAAAAGTAATAAAGTATTATAAAAAACATTACTTTATTATCAATAATAATATATAACAAAAGAATTATAATTATAATACAATATTATAAAATACAATATGATAACATAAACAATAATATATAAATCAATTAGGTGATATTATGTCAACAATTCCATGGGGAGACACGCAAGAATTAAATGATGATCAATTTTATAACAGAAATGAAGAAATAAACTCATTATTAAGATTTTTAAGAACAACAGAAGAAGAAATAGCCCCCAACTTACTTTTAACAGGAATTAGAAGTATTGGAAAAACTGTATTTCTAAAAAAAATTAAAAGAAGCCTAGATGAAGACTACCTTGTGGTCTACATGGATTTTAGTAAAGCGGAATGTTACCAAAACAATCACATGTCCATTAATGGAATATTAAACCATTACTATACCGAAATAATGAATGAATGTGAACAAAAAGACATCAAAACAATAAATGAAAAAATAAAAAAATATTTAAAAACTCATAATTTCTCAGTCCAAGACATCAAAACAACACAAATACCTCTCCCAATAATCAACAGTGAAGAAGATTTGAATAAACTTAAGGATTTTGTTTTTAATTTACCTGAAAAGATATATGAAAATTGTAAAAATGATATAAAAGGAGTAATCATACTTATAGATGAATTTCAAATTATAAAGGAATTAGGTGAATATAAAGATTCATTTTTATGGGTCTTAAGAAGTTATATCCAAAATCAAAACAATGTTGCATACGTATTTACTGGATCAATGAGCTTACATGATACATTAATATACGAAATTGCAGGAAAACAGGGAGCATTCGGAGGACGTATGTTAACTATCGAATTAAAAGAATTCAGTGTCGATACAACAAGAAATTATTTGAATGAAAAGGCAGATTATCTTAAATTCACTGATGAAGGTTTTAAAACATTTTATAAATACACATCAGGAATTCCAGCATATATTAACATATTTGCTAAATTATTACCTCCTAATGAAGAATTAACTAAAAGCAAAATTGAAGAGGAATTCAAAAATTCATTAAGTGCATTGGCAGGGGATTTAATAAATGTTTGGAACCGATTAACCCTTAAAGAAAAAAATATTATTATCACATTACTAGACGAAGCAAAAAGACGAAAAGATATAGCAAAGGAATTAAATGTCACCAGCGGTTCATTAAGTGTGGCGTTAAATAAATTACAAGATTTAATGTTAATATATTATGAAAATGACAGGTACATATTATCAGAACCTCTTTTGGCATTATGGCTTAAAAACAAGTATATAGAAAAAGGAAATTACCCCTATAGAACATAACATAAATACATCTAATATTTCTTCATTTTTTTTATTGATTTTCTTAACATAGCATGAAAAATTTCATTACTTTCCAAGTTTTTTTTATCAGAATATCCAAAAAAAGTGTTTGGAATATTGATAAATATAAGATGTTTTTAATAAATAATAATTAATAAGTAGTTATTTTTAATTTGATGATAAAATATATTAGATTTGTTAATAAATGATAAAGATTATTAGTTTAAATTTGTAAAAAGAATTATAACTTATTTTTTATTATAGTACTTTAAGATATTTACGTCTGAAATCATATAATTTTAAATTTTTTTCTACAAAAATATTCCAAGGGAAAATTGTTTGTAACTTTCGTTATTTTTTGTGAAAAAAAGACTATTTTGTGAATATTCCAGCCCCTTTTTACTTCGTTATAGTTAGGTTTAACGAAATAAAAATAAAATGCTCAAAATCAGTGAAATACAAACTCCACTAAAACATGAAAAATCATTAAAAACATATAGATGTCATGGTTAAAAAAACCACGTTTAACAAAATTTCCTATAAATCATACAAATATACCTATATAATCATACAAAAAAAATTGAAAATAAAATTGATAATAAAAAATTAAAAATAGTTGAGTAAAAAAAATAAAGAGAAAAAATAAAATCAATTATTTCTGTTCAGCAATAACTTTCTCTAATGTAACAAGATCTGGTGCTGAAATGTACACACCTTTACCATCATATAGATACAAGAAAGCAACAGAATTATCGGTTATTTTAGATTTATCCTCGAGTAAACATCCTTTTACATTAGATAGAGTAGTATTTCTTCCATAAATATTTGTAAAACCTGTTAATTCACCATTTTCAAGATATTTAACTGTAATATTTATTTTTTTATCCCCATTTTTTAAAATACAGGTTGAATAACACTGTTCAAATGCTGATGTTCCTTCACTTTTATCTAAAACTCTCTGACTAGTATCCTCAGTATATCCGTCAGGAATATTGAATTCAACCTCATTCAATGTTAAATCCTTATCATTAATACTTATACTGTTAGGATTAGCAGCTACTAATGTTATTGAAAGCATAACAAGTATTGAAATTAGTATTAATACCCATTTTCTGTTTAACATAGAATACCTCCCTTAATCATTACTCATAGTTTATAATAAGTTTTATTTATATTATATGTTAAATATAACATGCCAATAGAAGTTAAAATCCAATATAAATAAAATTATATCATCATATTTGAATAAATATTAAATAATATAAAAAAATGAGAAAAATAGTTTAATATAACGGTACTATGCAGAATCTAAGTGGATGTTAGTTTTCAAAATCCTTTTTGAAGAAATTGTTGATTATGTTTCATTTTGTAATACGTTTCTTTAAAACCAAAGAAAATCCGAGTAAATTAAAAAAGAGTATTAAATTAACATTTGATCCTGTTGTTAATACCGTAGTTTCCCAGGTTGGAAAATATTATTATGCATCCTGTAGTATAACAGAATCGTTTGCAAATATGATTGGAATGCCGGTAGTGTCACAATATATGGAAACATGCCAAAAAGCAAGGTACTATCCTAAAAATAACAGGTTGTACATTAAAATGATCTGTAAATGTGATGGTACAGTTGTAGGTTGTCAAATGCTATCCAGGAGTGATCTTTCATCAAGAATAGATGTTTTATCATTTGTCATCACAGATAACCTCAAATGTGAAGAACTTGTACAAAAAGAATTTTCTTACACCCCATCATTGGCAATGGTGGTTAATCTTATCGTTGATATAGCAATGAAAATTTCTAAAAAAATAGAGAGATAATTTTTATTATAGATTTGAGACATGCAAATTGTCATGTCTTTTTCTATAATAAAAGTTTTTGGTAAAATACTATAATTGTATTATATTGTCGTATTTACACTGAATTTCATCTGTTAGTATGATGGTTGTCTTATTTTCCATAAGTTTTCTTAAACTTTGATAGACCTTTTGTTTAGTTATCTTATCTATGTTTGAGATGGCATTTTCTATAATTAATATCTTGGAATCTTTAACATAAGCTCTTGTTAAAAGTATTAATTCACGTTCACCCTGACTGAGATTGTTATTTTCATCTGATATTACTGTATCATACTGTTCTGGTAGTTTCATTATGAATTCATGACTTCCCACTTCTTTTGCTGCTTTAACTATGTCCTCATGACTAATATTGTTTGTTGAATAGGCTATGTTTTCTGCTACACTTGCCTTGTATAACTGGTTTTTGTCAGATATGATTGTGCATGAATCTATGATATTCTTTTGTGGTATATTGTTTATGTTCTTACCATCTATCATTATTTCACCCGAATCAATTTCATAGAACTTTGTTAACAGGTTTATAATTGTTGATTTTCCACTTGCCACTTTACCTTTAATCAGTATTTTACTTTTGTCGGATATTTTAAAGTTTAAATCATCCAATAATTTTTTGTCATCATAACTGAATGAAACGTTCCTGAATTCTATTTCTCCCTGAGAGATGTCTTCAGGGTTTTCAATCCTTCCTTCCTGATCCGGTGTGTTTAAGAAATCATAGATTTTTAGGAAGCTTGAATATGTTCCTTGTAGTTCCCGGATTGTTTTTCCGAAGTATTTAAGTTGGTTTATAACTATCTGTCCGTATAATATTAAATCTAACACTATTTCAAGTTTTATTGTTTTATCAAATAACATACTTATTGCTATTACATATATTAGAATATATACTAGGTTAGACATGAACAATGTAATTGGTTCTATAATCACTGCCTTTGTAGTTGAGTTAGCAAAAGCTTTTTTGTCGAGTTTATTTAATTGGTCAAATCTGTCTTCACAATAATTATTATTGTCATTTGTGTTTACAATAGTTTTGTTGAAGAGCGTATCCCCGATTAGTGCTATCATTTTTCCCATATATTCTCGTGATTCCTTCACATAATCTACACTATACTTATTGATTAGTACAATAGCTATAATGGTTATGATCATTATTAACATGTACCATTTGGTTAGTTCCCAGTCAATTAGTAACATCATCACTACGGCGAGAATTAATAATAATGCTTTAGTAATTATCGTTGATAACTTAACACCCATAAATGCACGTATTACAAGAGTATCGTGATTGATTCTTGACATAACATCTCCGGAATGAGTGTCATTTAAATACCTGTAATTTAGACTATGAACTTTCTTATCAATTCTTTCACGTAACCCTAACGTAATCTTATCACTTACTGGATAAGTTATGTATGTGATAACTATTTTAAGAATATAAGTTATCAGGATAAGTGCTGTTATCTCAATTACAAGATTTGTAAATTTTGATGAGAAAAAAATTGTACTTCCCGCCGTATAATCTCCGAACATATTTACTACTTTTCCTAATAGTTTAGGCAAATTAATGGCACATATAGAGTAAACTAGTACTAATGCGGTAATTAATATAAATCGTAGTCTGAAAGGCTTTAAAAGTTCCTTTATGAAATTTATAAAATCCGCATAATCAGCAGGTTTCTTCATAATATCATCCCTTTATCTGTATTAACTAAGTTTTTATAATATTCTGAATTTTCCATTAGTTCTGAATGAGTGCCTATTGTACTAATTTTTCCATCTTCCAATAGGATTATCTTATCCGTATTTTTCAAGATTTCAATATTATCTGTTACAAGAATAATTGTCTTATTTTTTAAATGTTCTTTAATCTTTTCAAATATAATGTGCTGAGAATTCTCATCATAAGTTGTGAACACATTGTCAAATATGTATGTATCTGCCTTTTTAAGAAGACAACGCATTATGTTGAGCCTATTTTTTATGTTGGTTGATAAATTGCCACCTTTTTCATTGACTTTATAGGATAAAAAGTCATCAATATCTTCAACACATTCATCTAAACCGGATAATTCTGCAGATAACTTAATTTCTTCCCGGTCAATTGAATCATCTTTAAGGGTAATATTTGATTTTACCGTGTCATTAAACAGGAATGTTTTTTGTGTTGCAATTGATAGTTTATTCTTTAAGTCTTTCTTTTTGATATGATTAATATCATTACCGTCTATTTTTATTTCACCTTGAGTACATGGATATAATCCATTCAATAATGATAAAATTGTTGATTTTCCACTTGCAATTTTACCCACAATAGCTATTGTAGACTCTTTTTCAATGTTAAATGTCACGTTCTCAATAACATTCTCTGTTTTATATTTGAAGCTTACATCATTAAATTCAATTATATTCGGATTATTGTTGTTTTTAAATTCATAATCTTCTTCTTCAAATGTATCTTCAAGAACTAATACCTGTTCAATTCTTTTTGATGTTCCATTAACTTTTGTTAATGCATTAAATATTGAAGGCAACGTTTTTACACTGGCTAAGATAAATAGTACGAACTGGAAGAAGATTACTAATTCAACTATGTCCATTTTAACAGTTATTAATTCCTGACTAGTAAAGAGTATCATCAATACTATGAACAAATTAAATATTATTAAAAATAACGGATAGAAATAACTTGTTCTTTTAGAATAATCCAAACTAGTAATATATGATGTTTCTATAGCATCCTGAAATTTATCTTTTTCATATTGTTGTTTATTATTCAATCGTACATTTTCAAACAATAAAGCTCCTTGTCTAAATAAGAAATTTATACTGGCAAATGTTTTTTTAAGTGCGAAATAATGATCACATGCATATCTTAATATTATATAAACAAAGACCAACATTAATGCCATTAAAATCAGGTATACATTTCCCAAAAATGAACTCATATAATTAAGATCCAGATACATCACTAAAAACACGAAGGGAATCAGTGATAAATAACCCAGAACATTAAATATGAAGTTTCTCATGGTATACATACCCCTGGTTGTACGACTCATCAAACCAGTACTTTTAAACCTTTGAACTACCTCGAGAGGTGCATTGGCGTATACATGAAACAATCTTTTTCGAATATTATATCCTGTAGATGCGGCTATGTTCACTGCAATAGCATAAACGGCCAACATGGCCAGAATAGTTACTATAGTCGCTACTATCATAATTATTTCATAATAACCTATAAATTCCACATCAGTTCCTTTTATGGTCAAATTCAGTAATTTTCCCACAATATAAATTCCGTAGAACTGTGAAAATGTAGCAATAAACTGGAAAAAGATGAGCGGAATAAGTTTTTTCCATTGAGTTTTAATAAAATATCTTATTAACATCTTCATTTTAACCACATTTTTCATAATTTTTTTATCAAGCTTCAACATCCAAAAAAAAAATATGGGATAGTTACATTAACTAAAAAAAATAATAGTCAAATAACAAGAAACCTAATAGTATATATTATTTTTGTTTCACATCTAATAAAAGTATAAAAGTTATTGAAGAAATTTATTCCGAATAAAATGATTAATAATTCAATTTTTAATATCTACATACTATAAAAGTATAGGACAGCACAATTAATAACGTGAAGTCATGTATTCATCGAATCATCTTTTTGTAAATGTTTAAATATTACTCCCCCTTAATAAGTCTAATTCACTTGTTATATTGAAGATTCTGCAGACATAGATTAACAAAAAAAGGATTTGAAAAAGAATTAAGTGATATTTTTTAATATAAGATTTTCAGGAATGTTAAATTTATTAATAATTAAAATAAGGATTTGAATCAAAATTTTAAATAAAAAAAAGTATTTATTATCATATTATTAAATATCTACATATGAATGTTATGAAGTATTTCTGTCATCAAAGGCCGGATAGATCATTTTTCTTTAGAGGTCATCAATTCCCCGTATGTGCTAGATGTACCGGATTTCTTGTAGGAACACTGTTTTTCTGCATATACTCATTTTTGGTTCCGATATTCTATACTTATGATTTACTATATCTGTCAATTATATTACAGTTACCCTACATAATCGATGGAACTACACAATTTTTTGATTTAAGAGAAAGTAATAATAATTTACGATTTATTACTGGTTTTATAGGAGCTATTGGCTTAATTATCTTAGCAAGGATATCTAAAATCATATTAATACAATTAATCTAATCCTTAAAAACATCATTTGATAGTCTTTATCACTTATCTTTGATAAAATAAGGGAATTAATACAAAGTATATTCCCCCCGCATATCATTATATCAGCCAATAGAAAGAAGGGATATTACTAAAAAATACCCGTGATTTTATTATAGAATAATGTTAAAAAGTGTTTGAATATAACTTTTTTGGTAAAAACACCGTTTGGACATGATTCAATACATTTAGAACAATGAGTGCATTTATCTACATCGATTTCAATATAACTGTCATGTACAGTTATTAAATTTAGTTCACATACTTCTGCACATATTCCACATCCTGTACAATTTTCTTCAACTTTATATAACATTGTATCACCTATTATTATATCATTATGATTATAATTATAATTTTTAAATTTAACTTAATAGTTTTTACTCATATTTTCATTTATATTTGATTATTCATTGGATTATTTTATCGCTTATTCAAATTTCCAATATAATAATCGGATATGTCTCTGACAGACAAAAAAAGGTATATGGTAATTGAACTATAAGAAATATTGTTAAAAATGAGATTCTTTCAGATTTTTAATATTTGGAATAAAAACATGAAAAAATAAAAAAATAGTTAAATAATTCATGTTCTGATTTTTGATTATTTTAGCTTATAAACCGATAAATAGGCGGGTACTCTGTCCTGTATTGTTTCTTCACTAAATGTCACTGTTTTGACCAGTTCTAATCTTGCTTCCGTAGGCAGATACATTTTATATTCTATTGTTGAATAGTAAAAGAAGATTAGTATTTCTCTAGGATGTTCTTCTTTCGATTTTTCTATTCGTTTTAATACTTGTCTAAATATCTTGGTGGAAAATGGATTAAATAAATAAAAACGATTTGCTTCATCAGGGATGAAATTTTCTGCCTTTGAATGTACAAAAGTAATATCCTTTGTTTCTCCGTATCTTTCCCTGTTTTGTTTTGCCATCAGCAGCAGTCTTTCACTATGGTCCACGCCTATCGTCTTACATCCGATTTGATTGTTTATAAAAAAGCTTACTCTTCCTTTTCCACATCCATAATCAACAAGAACATCATCTTTTTTTAAGAAATCCAGTTTAACCAGTTCTTCCAATACAACATAGGGGGTTGGATCATATCCGTAATTCTGATAATCCTCTTCCATATAATCAAAGATGGATGTCTTGACATTTAGTTTTGAATCCCATTCGAGATCATTAGAATTATTCATAATTTCCACCGAGAATTTGTTATATTTATTCATCTGTTTTTATTTTTCTGATGAATTTGGCGGGAACTCCTGCAACTATGGTCATGGCTTCCACATCTTTTGTTACCACTGCCCCGGCAGCAATAATTGCACCATCCCCTACTGTTACACCCGGCAATATCGTTGCATTAGATCCTATCCATACCTTTTTACCTATGTTTATTGGAGATGCTATTAAATTTCCCCTTTTACTTGGATCTTCTTCATGATTTAATGTTGCCAATACCACATTATGACCGATTAATGTATCATCACCTATTGTTATTCCACCCTGATCCTGAAATTTACAATCTGCATTGATAAATACGTTTTTACCAAGGTGTATGTTCTTTCCAAAGTCCGTGTAGAATGGTGTGAATACCCTGAATCCTTCATCCAGTTCCTGGTTGATTAGTTGTGAGAATAGTTTTCTTCTTTCATCGAATTCATGATATTTTGTATTTAGTTCTGCTGTGATTTTTTGAGCTTCCATACTGTAGTAATTACATGTTTCAAGAGCCTCTTCATCCATAGTCAATGCTTTTCCACTATTAAATATCTCTAATAATTGCTCTAATTCTAACATATTACAGTATTAGATATTAATTTTATTTATAATTTTTGAAAAATGCTTATTTTTGATTAAAATGTTTATTTTCATTGTTTGTAGTGTATATTGAATGTGGTTTAATGTATGTGTAATTTAGATTGCCTGTTTTTTTTACTAAGAATACTTTCTTCTTCATGTATGTCATTTTTATATCCTCCATAAATACCAATACCCCTATAGGCATAATTATTATTATGAAAATAGATTACTATAAAGGTATAGTAAAAAATAATCAAAATAAATATAAAAACTATAAAATAAACTTAAAATTTCCATATTTTAAAAGAATAATACAACAATTTGTATACAATAAGAATTACAAATATTCAATAAGACCATTAAAAACTAGAGGATAAAAAAAAATGAACAGTGAAAAATTAAGTGAAGGAATAAACCTAATAAAAGACACGGAAAATCCATATTATAAAGTATTACTTCCAGATACACTAGAAAACCTAAAATGTGGTGAAATAACCGACAAAGAAATAAAAAACATTAATATTTGTAAAATATTAAAAGAGAACTACCCTGAGATTTGCAAATCAACAAAAGAAAACAATTACAACATTTCAAAAGATGATGAATGCTTTTATTATTTTGCAATACCTAATGAAGACGGAAACATAATCGGTTTCGTAACATTCGACATAGAATCCGAAGAATTATTAAGCTTAACCAACATTTACGTGATTCCTGAAGCAAGAGGAAACAATAATTTCCTTCAAGTACTGGAATATTTCAATAAAATAACTGAAGGATTGATTGCAATAAAAAATCCTAACCGATCATTAATGGAAATTCTTCTAAAAACAGATTCATGTACAACAATAGCAAACCGATTCATATTATCAACAGTTCCACTATTATTTAACATAGTTTCCTGGGATGAATCCATAAACGGAGTATATGAATATAACAGCAAACTGGACGAAAGTAATGAAAAAATCGCCATGACAACTGTTTACGACTCCAAATTATCTGCACCAATTCTTGTAAACAGAAGTTGCATAACCCTTGACAATCTTGATGAATTTAAAAATGAGGAATACTGTCTGATGGCCATTTCCCGTTATGATGATGAAAATCAATACGGATGTGTGAATGCCAGACAAAATGATGCTTGGATAAAAAGTGGAAAATACTTTAAAAAGACCATAAAACTGTTAAACAAATCCAAATTATGGTTATAAAAAAATAGTTTTCATAAAATGTATGTTGAAGTAAAAATTCTTTTCTTAACATACCTTTAATATTTAATTAATTTAAATCAATCCATGAATCATTCGTAAAGCATCAAGCAACCCATGGCTATATTCAATACAACCAAAAGCAGTTCTCATATCCTCCTTTTCTAAATAATATTTTGAATCGTTCATATAATCTACTGCCCGGTCATAAACTTCTTTTTCCTTATCTACAAAAGTGATATCCTCCACCTGTTTAAGATTTCTTTCAAGTTTTTGAATATCCACTGTTATCTTTTCTTTGCTTTCTAAATCCCTTTCCAACATAAAAAAACCCACTAATAGTTAATTTTCAATAAATAATGATTATAAATTGTTTTTTAATAAAATAAAATAAAAAGAGAATCGTTTAATATTTAAAATCGTATGATTCTTCTACTGAAAACATGTTTCTAAATTCTGCTGTAGCATCATCTATATAGAACATTTTCATTTTCCATCCGTTTTCATCATATACTGACTTAAGATCCCCCAAAACTTCCCATGATTTATCTAATACTTCTGAATTATCTTCAAATTTAGCCACACCATAATAACGTAGAATGTCTTCGCCTTTGGTTGCCACAATTTCAACTTTTGGGTTTGATTGCATTTGATGGTATACTTCCTTGAAATCTCCCACTCCAAAGTATATTTTGTCATCATGTAAAATGTGTAATCCCAATGGCCTACATTTTGGTTGATCACCATCTACGGTTGCTAAAAAGAACATTCCTGCTTCTTCCAGATATTTATCTACTTTTTCTATATCAGACATTTTATTCCTCCATTCAAATTATTTTTTTATCTTCTGTATTTCTTATTTCTATTTTTGATTTTATTAAACACTTTACATATTACTAAAATTCCCAGTAATGCAACAAGATAAGGTAATATGTCAAATAACAGGGAAGTTTTCACTTTATCAAATCGATAATCCGTTGCAAAATCCATATGACTTCCAGAGGTATGATTTTCACTAATACGTGCAAAATTATATACAACATCAGGATATGATAAATAAGCTCCTTTATAGTTAATATAATTTGGTGCCTTTCCGTTTTCATCCATATATGATTTTACTATACTTCCCATTTCCATATATTCATATATTGAATAGGAATCTCTGGCGAATATTGAATATTCATAAGGATTATCAGGCTGTTGATATGCATCCGGTTGTGATAATCCGTTTCCATTCAAATAGGAACTTGTCATATAAAGTACCTGAGGTGCCGAATATGAAGCATAAGTTCCCTGATACGATGTATCTTCACTGGCCACCAGTTCTTTACTTGCCTGTGCCATAACTGATGGATGAATATTGTGTGTAACCACCAGTTTTTCATCATAATACTTGTTGGTGTTTTTATCGTTGATTTTGTTAACTATTTCCTGTGCTATGTATCTGTTAATTTCATCATCACTTGATTCATATATCTCCCCAGCATTTGGATACTGTTTTAATGGTTGAATATAATCGATTCCGGATTCCTTAAGAAATGTTCCCGGAGTTTTTATTCCTGCAAAATAGTCACTTGAATAATTATCGTCCCATGCCCTTCTGATATAGTTTCTACTGTCCAAATCAAGATTTCCAACATTTACAAAGATTATCTGTTTATCAATGTTTTGTTTGGCTTTTGCAAGAATTAAAAAGTTTCCTGCACAGTTAGCAGCAAAATTTACACTGACATCTGCACTACTTTCTATGGCTCTTGAACCTTCACCGGGACTTGGTGCTTGACTATCAATAATCACTTCAAGTTGACCACCGGTAATTTCTTCAATGTAGTTCTTTACAGAATTTAACATATCCAGATCATTGCTTTCACTGCCAATATGATCCGAAGTTAAAAAAACACTTGTTGCACTGGCTGTCTGAATAAATGAAAAAAACATTACCAGAATAAGTGCAATCATCAATACTTTTCTTTTCATAATCTTTGCCTACTTTTGTTAATATATTAGATTAATATATGTTTAATTTTTTTCGCTTATTAGTTATGTTAAATTACTAACTTAATCATTAAACTGTAGAATAAGGATAAAAAAAAGATTTCATTGGGCTGTTAAAAATCAAAAGAAAATTTGTAAATGAACATTTACAAAACTTTCTCTTAATTTCCCCAGTGGGGAGTTATTTTTAAGATGTTACAAATATTTACTCATTAAATATAAAATAGCATATAATTTATAAATATTACAAAAACAGGACTATTACACTAGAATACAAGTTTCAGTAATATTGCTAATTTAATTTAATTATTCTTAATTTGTAAGTAAAATTTTTAAATATGTTTATTTATTTGTGAGCATTTACTCACAATAGTATTTTATTAATTACTTATATATACAATTAATCTATTTACAGAAACAATGATTAAAATAATAATTAAATTTTGAATTTGGGGAAGGTTAAGTTTTCCAAATATTTTGTCATATTTTTATCGTATATCATTGACATGGAAAGAACCAGTTCATACATCCTGTTTACTTCATCAATATCATATGTGTAGCTTCCATGAACCAGTATGGAAATGTTTCTTTTTTGGAATAATTGTTGATAACTCTCCTTGTTATGGTAGTAATGTTTTCCAACATTATCGTATAACTTTTGAAGTAAAAAGAATGATGATGTTAATGAAAGGTTATACTTGGGATATTTATAGCCTAACCTGTCAATAATTGTTTGAGTAGCCTTTTTTTCTATGTTCAGTTCTTTCAGTTCGTTTATGTGAATGTCATTCTTTTTGATTCCATATTTTTCAGCTAATTGCACTTCTGCTATTAATTCCAATGTCCGGTATAACCTAATGATTGCATCATCATACTTCTTTTCTTCAATTCTACGTTTTGAATTGTTTATTAAATCAGCAATTCTGTATGTGTTGTATAATTCATTATTTTTATCAGTTAATATTTTTAGGGATTGTATGTTTTTAGGTAAGATCTCAAGGTTTTTGAAAAATTCAATTAAATCCGTATAATCTTTATCAACATATTCAAATGAATCCCATTTTAAGTATAAGTCTATTATACTGGAGAACATTTCTTTGACTATTGTGGGGGAATTGTATTTTTCTTCCAAGAATTCTTTTGCTATTACAAAGTTATAATTGTTAAATAACTTTTTAATGATGTACATTATACTGCCTATATTTTTTTCTTCCACCACATCAAACTTACTTATCTTAGCAGTATCCTCAAGTTCAAGTTTTTGTTGAATTTTTAATCCATATAATTTGGCTATGATTATCGCAATTGTTGTTAATCTACTGGAACCATAAGTATAATCTATGATTATTTCAGAATCCAAAAATTCTTGGATTTTATTGTTTATTCTTTCAAAAACATAATCCAAATTATTTAAATCATTAATAATCAAAATATTAAGATTCAAGTCTTCTGAGTATGTGTCTTTATAGTATTTTTTCAAGTCCTCGGTATAGTTCAATATGTCTTTAGAAGAAACTGTTACCGTTACATCAATTTTCTCATCCTGAAGTATTTGTACCAATGCCCTTTTTGCATCTTCAATAGGTATACTGATTTCATCGGACAATACAAATAATACCCTAGACATAATGTTCAACCCTGTATTTTTGTTTCAAAAAATGATTTTATTTATTTATTTTAAAAAATAATAGATAAGAAATAACGATATAACAATTAAATTTAGAATAATAAATCATTACAAATTATTTTATTTTTTACAACAATATATAACTTGAATATTCTATATAAATATTTTTTAAATAAATAAAGAATAAATTCATAATATTTGACCTTGTAATTTCTTAAACAACCTTTTTAAAAAAAAATTAAGGTAATATGACCAAATACTATAAAAATAACACGAAATAAAAAGTTTTGAAATATAAATAACCTAAAAAATAAAAAATAAGTGATTAAAAAATCGATTTTAATTAAAAAAAACTTAAACCTATAGAACGATTATAAGAGTTTATCAAGGGTTTCCTGTGTTTTAACTTCAAAAATTTTTCTATCAACAATTTCATATTGAACATTAAACAAAATCATTAAATCTTCCTGAATTTTTAACTTATTTATTCTGTTAAACTTAAACTTAAACCTTATATCATCTTTAT
>ODAI010779749.1_pt1 | contig 18491 bp, 17 predicted proteins | sample 1539321 | NCBI WGS metagenome assembly ODAI01 (sample SAMN02144231, study PRJEB22623) | gut metagenome | biome: sheep rumen | host: Ovis aries | place: New Zealand
AGATTTGTAAGGAAGAAAATAAGGGTATTTTCATCCTGGTCAAGACTTCCAATCCATCTAGTGGCGAGTTCCAGGACAGGGAAGTGGACGGCAAGCCCGTCTATGAGCTGGTGGCTGAGAAAGTGGCTGAGTGGGGCCAGACCCATATGGGTGATACCTATTCCTACGTGGGAGCAGTGGTGGGAGCTACTTACCCGGAGATGGGTGCTGCTCTCAGGAAAGTTATGCCTAAAAATTATATCCTGGTACCGGGTTACGGGGCCCAGGGAGGTCAGGGAAAAGACTTGGCGGCCTTCTTCAATGAGGACGGCCTGGGCGCCATCGTGAATTCCAGCCGGGGCATCATCTGCGCCTATAAGCAGGCTGCTTACAAGGATAAGTTTGGACCGGCCAATTATGCCGATGCCAGCCGCCAGGCAGTCATCGATATGAGAGAAGACCTGAAGCAGGCCTTCGTCCGATAGGATGATGGAGAGCCTGAAGCAGGCCTTCGTCCGATAGGATGATGGAGAGCCTGAAGCAGGCTTTTGTCCGATAGGATGATGGAGAGTACCTGAAGCAGGCCTTCGTCCGATAGGACGATGTAGAGCCTGAAGCAGGACGCTGGTCCCTGGAATTATTAAGTAATATAATCTGATAACAGTCAATATAAGCTGATTAAGGAAGTGTCTTCCGGCCATTTTCCAAAAACAAGCCGGGAGTCTTCCAGGACCATTATAAGATAAGGAGTTTAAAAATGGCTAGAGTTGGAATTGTTATGGGCAGTGATTCAGATATGCCCATCATGGCGAAAGCCGCAGATGTGCTGACAGAGCTGGGTGTTGACTTTGAGATGACCATCATCTCTGCCCACAGGGAGCCGGATGAATTCTTCCAGTATGCCCGCACGGCTGAGGAAAGAGGCTATAAGGTAATCATAGCCGGAGCCGGAAAGGCTGCCCACCTGCCGGGTATGTGTGCCGCCATCTTCCCCATGCCGGTCATCGGCATCCCCATGAAGACATCAGACCTGGGAGGAGTGGATTCCCTTTATTCCATCGTTCAGATGCCTTCAGGAATCCCTGTGGCCACCGTTGCCATCAACGGGGCCCAGAACGCAGGGATCCTGGCAGCAAAGATTCTGGCTGTCTCTGACCCAGACCTGCTGGCCAGGCTGAAGGATTATTCAGAAAAGCTGAAAAAGCAGGTGGTAAAAAAGGCAGAGAAGCTGGATGAGATCGGATATCAGGCTTACCTGAAGCAAATGTAGCCGGACCATACACCTATTTCGAAAGGAGTCAACATGGATTACAAGAAAGCCGGAGTAGATATTGAGGCGGGTTACCGTTCTGTAGAACTGATGAAAAAACATGTGCAGAGTACCATGAGACCAGAAGTACTGACAAATATCGGAGGTTTCTCCGGTGCATTTTCTATGGAGAAGTTTAAATCCATGGAGAAGCCGACCCTTGTATCCGGCACTGATGGTGTGGGAACCAAGCTGAAGCTGGCCTTCCTCCAGGATAAGCACGATACGGTGGGTATCGACTGTGTGGCCATGTGTGTCAATGATATCGCCTGTGCCGGCGGTGAGCCCCTCTTTTTCCTGGATTACATTGCCTGCGGCAAGAACTTCCCGGAGAAAATCGCGGCCATCGTCAGCGGTGTGGCCGAGGGCTGCAGGCAGTCTGAGGCGGCCCTCATCGGTGGTGAGACGGCCGAGATGCCTGGCTTTTACCCGGAAGATGAGTACGACCTGGCCGGCTTTGCCGTAGGTATCGTTGATGAGAAGGATCTGATTACCGGCAAGGAGATCCGGGAGGGAGACATCCTCATCGGTATCGCTTCTTCCGGTATCCACAGCAACGGTTATTCCCTGGTCCGCAAGGTATTTCCTATGGAAAAGGAAGCCCTGGCAGAATACAGGGAGGAACTGGGCCAGACTTTAGGCCAGGCCCTGCTGACACCGACGAAAATCTATGTGAAGGCCCTGAAAGCTGTAAAAGAAGCCGGCGTGACCATCAAGGGCTGCAGCCATATTACCGGCGGCGGCTTCTATGAGAATATTCCCAGGATGCTTCCCGAGGGAGCCCGGGCGGTAGTGAAGAAGGACAGCTATGAGGTCCCTGCGATCTTCCGCCTCCTGGCCAAAGAGGGTCATATTGAAGAGAAAATGATGTACAATACCTACAATATGGGTATTGGTATGATGCTGGCTGTGGATCCTTCAGACGCAGATCGTACTCTGGCCGCTTTAGACAAGGCAGGGGAGACTGCCTGTAAGGTAGGTCACATTGTCTCCGGTGAAAAGGGAGTGGATTTATGTTAAAGCTTGCTGTACTGGTGTCAGGCGGGGGAACGAATCTCCAGGCCATCATGGATGCCATTGATAAGGGAGCCATCACAGGTGCCCGGATCCAGACGGTCATCAGCAATAATGCCGATGCCTATGCTCTGGAGCGGGCCAGGAAATACGGGGCGGAAGCCCTGCTGCTGGCACCCAGGGATTTTGAGAATAGAGAAGCATTTCACCAGGCCCTCCTCAACGCCCTTCTTGAGCGGCAGATCGACCTGGTTGTCCTGGCCGGCTACCTGGTAGTGGTGCCGCCGGCAGTAATCCGGGCTTTTGAGAACCGGATCATCAATATTCATCCTTCCCTGATTCCATCTTTCTGTGGTACGGGCTGTTATGGCCTTCATGTCCATGAGAAAGCCCTGGCACGGGGAGTCAAGGTGTCCGGTGCCACGGTGCATTTCGTGGATGAGGGGACCGATACAGGACCCATTATCCTGCAGAAGCCGGTGGCAGTGAAGGACGATGATACACCAGAGATCCTGCAGCGCAGGATCATGGAAGAGGCAGAATGGGTGATCCTTCCCAAAGCCATCGACCTGATTGCCGCAGGCAAGGTTCATGTGAACGGAAGAAAAGTGACCATAGATCAGTAAAGGGAGGATTAAAATGAAAGTTTTAATTGTTGGAAGTGGCGGAAGAGAGCATGCCATCGCCTGGGCAGTGGCTAAGAGCCCTAAGGTGGACAAGATCTACTGTGCCCCCGGCAATGCCGGAATCGCGGAGTACGCAGAGTGCGTGGATATCAAAGCCATGGAATTTGACAAGCTGGTGGCATTTGCCAAAGAAAAAGAGATCGACCTGACCATTATCGGTATGGATGATCCCCTGGTAGGCGGCGTGGTTGACGCTTTTGAGGCAGAGGGACTGCGGGTCTTCGGCCCCAGGAAAAATGCGGCCATCATCGAGGGTTCCAAAGCATTTTCCAAGGACCTGATGAAAAAATACAACATCCCCACTGCTTTCTATGAGAATTTTGATAATAAAGAGGATGCACTGGCTTACCTTGAAAAGGCTAAGATGCCCATAGTACTGAAGGCAGATGGCCTGGCTCTGGGTAAGGGCGTGCTGATCTGTAATACATTGGAAGAAGCCCGGGAGGGCGTGAAGACTATCATGGAAGAGAAGAAGTTCGGCTCTGCCGGCGACCGGATGGTCATCGAGGAGTTCATGACCGGACGGGAAGTTTCCGTTCTTGCCTTCTGCGATGGAAAGACCATTAAGTGCATGACCTCTGCCCAGGATCACAAGAGGGCCCAGGACGGGGACAAGGGTCTTAATACCGGAGGCATGGGAACCTTCTCCCCCAGCCCCTTCTATACTAAGGAAGTGGAAGAATTCTGTGAGAAATATATCTACCAGCCCACCATGGATGCCATGGCAGCAGAGGGACGTCCCTTTGTGGGTGTACTCTTTACTGGACTTATGATTACAGAGGACGGCCCCAAGGTTTTAGAGTACAATGCCCGTTTCGGTGATCCCGAGGCCCAGGTGGTTCTGCCCCGGATGAAGAATGATATCATCGAAGTTATGGAGGCCTGCATCGACGGCCGGCTTGATCAGATTGACCTGCAGTTTGAAGACAATGCGGCAGTCTGTGTAGTCCTGGCTTCCGACGGCTATCCCGTATCCTACCAGAAGGGATTCCTGATCAAGGGTCTTGAGAATTTCAAGGACAAAGATGGTTACTACTGTTTCCATGCCGGATCCAGACAGACAGAAGACGGCATCGTGACCAACGGCGGCCGTGTCCTGGGTGTCACTGCCAAAGGCGCTGACCTCAAGGATGCCAGAAAGAAGGCCTATGAGGCTACGGAATGGATTCAGTTTGACAATAAGTACATGCGCCACGACATCGGCAAGGCCATTGACGAGGCTTAATCCCAGCGGGACTTAGAGCCGCGCCGGCAGGCAGCGGCAGAGGCAAAACCATGAATTTTAAAGACGGACTGAGAGACGGCATTCCCATCTGCCTGGGCTATATCGCTGTATCCTTTGCATTTGGTATTCTTGCCGTCGAAAATGGATTGACCACCTTCCAGGCAGTTCTGATTTCATTGACTAACCTGACATCGGCAGGCCAGTTCGCCGGCCTGACCATCATAGCTGAGGCAGGGACGCTCATCGAGCTGGCCCTGTCTCAGTTTATCATTAACCTTCGTTATATGCTCATGTCTATCTCCCTTTCCCAGAAGGTGGAGGAGGATTTCAAGGGCCTGTGGCGGTGGATTTTTGGTTTCGCGGTGACCGATGAGATCTACGCAGTGGCCATATCCCACGAAGAGATAAAAAAAGAATATTTTGCAGGCCTGACTATCCTGCCCATATTTGGCTGGAGCCTGGGCACCTTCCTGGGAGCTGTCCTGGGAAATGTCCTGCCCTCCATGATTTCGGGAGCTTTGGGTGTAGCCTTGTATGGTATGTTTATCGCCATTGTTGTCCCGGTAGCGCGGGATAACCGCAAGGTACTGATTGTGGTTCTGATGGCCATCGCCATCAGTATGATCCTCAGGTATGTGCCTGTCTTCTCAGGCATATCCGGTGGATTCTCCATCATTATATGTACCCTGGCCGCGTCGGCTGCCGGGGCTCTGATCTTCCCTGTAGAGGAGGTGGATGATTAATGGATTATAAAGTCTTTCTTCCATACCTGCTGGTGATGGCAGTGGTTACTTACCTGATCCGTGTCATTCCCCTGGTACTGATGAAAAAGAAGATTACAAACCGTTTTTTCCGGTCCTTCCTCTACTATGTACCCTACACCGTCCTTTCAGCCATGACCTTTCCGGCCATCCTCTATGCCACGGACCATATGGTCTCCGCGGCTGCAGCTTTTGTGGTGGCCATTATCCTGGCCATCTATGACAGGAGTCTGATTGTGGTTGCCGTGGGAGCCTGCTCCTGCGTTTTCCTGGTGGAGATGGCCCTTTCCTTCCTTTAATGGTCCGGGAACCATTATAAAAGCTATTAGGAAATGTGTTGCAAACCACAGTACAGAAGTCATGTAAGAGGATTATATGCTGATTAGCTGCTGTGGAGGAAAGAAGAAAAGTCAGGGATTATAAAGGGCAGGCTGGCAGACCTGCAGAACAAATAGGGAATAGTATATATGGATGAAAAAACGACAGACCGGTCCCTGGACTATAAGAACGGTACTATAACGGACCAGGCCATGGACCGGCAGACCGGCCAGCCGGTAAAAAAAGCTAAAAAAGAGGAGCCCTACCACCGCCGGGTTGAAAGGAGCATCATAAAGAAGTTCCGCAAGGAGATCTGGAGGAAATTTACCAAGGCCATCAATGACTATGAGCTGATCAAGGACGGGGACAGGATTGCCGTCTGCATCTCGGGAGGGAAAGACTCCATGCTCATGGCCAAACTTTTCCAGGAACTGGAGAGGCATGGCAAGAAAAACTTTGATTTGGTCTTTCTGGTTATGGATCCAGGCTACAATCCGGTCAATTACCAGACGATTATGACCAATGCCCGGATACTTCATGTGCCGGTCCAGGTCTTCCAGTCGGATATCTTTGAGGTGGTTGACGAGGTCAGCATGGATTCCCCCTGCTACCTCTGTGCCAGGATGCGCAGGGGTTATCTTTACAGTAATGCCAGGAAGCTGGGCTGTAATAAGATTGCCCTGGGTCATCATTATGATGACGTGATCGAGACCATTGTCATGGGGATGATGTACGGATCCCAGATCCAGACCATGATGCCCAAGCTCCACAGCACTAATTTTGAAGGCATGGAGCTGATCCGGCCCCTCTATCTCATCAGAGAGAGAGACATCATCCGCTGGAAGGACTACAACGGCCTGGAATTTATCCAGTGCGCCTGCCGGATGACCGAGGCCCTTGCCGCGGGACAGAGGGAGGAAAAAATATCCAAGCGCCAGGAGACCAAAGAATTGCTGGCCATGTTGGAGGACCGGGATCCGGTGATCGTAAAAAATATTTTCCGAAGCGTGGAAAATGTCAACCTGGCTACGGTGATCGCCTACAAGGAGGACGGGATCAGACATCATTTTCTGGACCACTATGACGACGGATTGTCCTGACAGGAGAAAGACTATTCTGATGATTGATTGTCCTGACAGGAGGGATGACCATTCTTGACGACTGAGATTTTGACAGTTAGAAGACTATTCTGACAGTTTGTCCCGGTGACAGGAAGGATAACGGTTTCCATGGAAGAAGATGATTTTGACATAAAATGAAATCTTTATCTTTCATAACATTGACAGATAGATTTATAATTGTTATACTGTAATGGATTAAAGTCTGTGAACAAAATTAGTACTTTTCCAGTCTGACAGTCCAGAGAGCCGGGAGGGTGGAAACCGGTGTGGCAGCGGAGAAGGAATGGATTTGGGAGATGCAAGGTGAAAGCAGGAATACTGCCATTAGCTGACGCCGCGTCCTCGCGTTACAGGGGCAGGATATCGGTCCTTCGGACCCGTATCTGAAAAGGGGAGTGTGAGGCATGTATTTTGCCCGCTAACCAGGGTGGCACCGCGGAATAAAAAGGAATGATTTCGTCCCTGACTAAAGAGATTTAGTCAGGGACTTTTTTCATACATTTTTTCATTCACAGGATAATTTTCCATAAGGTATTTCCACATAGGATTTTTTCACATAAGATAATATCCGGTTATGAATGAAAACCCTCCCGCAAAGCTTCCCTTGCCCGGACAGGCATTCTGCCAGGTCAGACACAGGGATATGCCGGAAAAAAGACCGCCAGGGCCGGGAGACCGGCGGCAGGTCCGGCAGGCCAGGAAAGGAGTTTGGATGAAACGTATCAGAAGAGCCTACACAAAGACAGTCAGTCTCATAGACGAGACAGCTGTCCAGATCTATCAGAGCTTTGTGGGCAGGGACAGAGGCTTTCTGTTAGAAAGCTATGACAGGAATAACGGAAGATATGTCTTCATGGGCAAGGAACCGGAGGAGATTATCCGGTCGGATAAAAAGGGTTTGCAGGTAAGGCGGGCAGACGGAAGCTGTCTGACCATGGAGGGCAATCCCATGGACCTGCTGAAAATCTACTACAGCGATTTCGAAATCCGCCGGGACGATGGCCAGCTCTATTTTACAGGCGGCCTGGTGGGAGCCCTGGCCTATGATTTCGTCAGGTACCGGGAGGACCTGCCCGATGACAATCCTGATGAGATCGGCATTGAGACCATCCAGCTTATGCTGGTGACGGAATTTCTGGCCATCGACCATTTGGCGGAGACCATGACCGCCGTAGTTATTGAAGAAGACAATGACCGGGGAAGGGCCAGGGGAGAGGCCAGGTGTGCCGGCATGATTCAGGAAGCCTTTGCAAATATGCCTGACAAAGGGCCGTCGGCCATAGAGCCGGACGGGAAGATTATTAAACAGTCGGACGATCTGGAGGCCTACTGTGCCAAGGTCAACAAGATCAAGGACTATGTCGTGGAGGGTCATGTCTTCCAGACCGTTCTTTCCCAGCGCTGGACCATCGAGACCGGCCAGGACGGTTTTGCCCTCTACCAGGAGCTGCGTCAGATCAACCCTTCCCAGTATATGTACTATTTTAATTTCGGGGATTTTGAGATTATCGGCAGTTCCCCGGAAATGGTGGTCAAGCATAAGGATAAGCTGGTGGAGACCAACCCCATCGCCGGTACCAGGCCCAGGGGCAGGAACCAGAAAGAGGATGAGCGGTTGGCCGCCGACCTATTGAAGGATCCCAAGGAGCGGGCCGAGCATGTCATGCTGGTGGACCTGGCCAGGAATGATATGGGCAGGATCGCTGAGTTCGGCACGGTCAAGGTTGTGGACTTCATGCACATCCAGAAATATTCCCATGTCATGCATATCGTGACCACGGTGGAGGGAAAAAAGAAAGGGCATTTTCATCCGGTGGACCTAATCTCTTCCTTCCTGCCGGCAGGAACCCTGTCCGGGGCACCCAAAGTCCGGGCCATGGAGATCATCGATGAACTGGAAAATGTCCGGAGGGGCCTCTACGGGGGTGCCGTGGGTTACATTGATTTTAACGGGAATATGGATTTCTGCATCACTATCCGGACCATGATCAAAAAAGGAAATAAGGTTTATATCCAGGCCGGCGCCGGCATCGTCGCCGACAGTGACCCTGTCAGCGAGTACCAGGAATGCTGCAATAAGGTCCGGGCCTTGGCCAAGGTGCTGGTAAAGGAGGAAGACTTATGATACTGCTGATCGATAATTATGATTCTTTTACCTACAACCTTTACCAGTATGTGGGTATTTTCCAGAAAGATATAGATGTAATCCGCAATGACAAGATCAGCCTGGAAGAGATCCGGCAGATGGATCCGGAAAGGATTATCCTTTCCCCTGGGCCCAAATCTCCCGCTGAAGCGGGAATCTGCATGGACCTGGTTCAGGAATTCTACCGGACCAAACCCATCCTGGGCATCTGCCTGGGCCACCAGAGTATCGGGGCGGCCTTCGGGGCCAGGATCGTCCATGCCAGGGAACTGATGCACGGCAAGCAGTCCACCATCAGCCACGGGGGCAAGGGCATCTTTGCCGGGATCCCCTCACCCATCAAAGTGGCCAGGTACCATTCCCTGGCAGTGGAGGAGGCCAGCCTGCCCGGGGACTTCGAGGTCCTTTCCAGGACGGAGGACGGGGAGATTATGGCCATGGCCCACAGGGACTACCCCCTGATCGGCATCCAGTTCCATCCCGAGTCCATCTACACGGAACACGGCAAAAGGATGGTTGAGAACTTTCTCAATATGCAGGGGCCGGGCCGTGTCGGTCAACAGGATGGTAAAGGTCTCCATGAACTTTCTGAATATGCAGGGGCCGGGTCAGCCGGAAGAGATGAGGTGATTTTATGATTTTAGATGTGATCGTTGAAGATAAAAAGAAAAGACTGGTTGAGCATAAGAGGAAGATATCCGAGACAGAGATGAGGCGGGTGGCAGACCAGACCGGCCCGGAGACCAAGGCAGGAAAGACCTTTTACCAGGCCCTGGCAGGATCGGACCTGGCCATCATCGGTGAGTTCAAGAAGGCCTCTCCCAGCCTGGGCAGCATAGCCCAGACCATGGACCTGACAGATCGGATCGATGATTACAATGCCTCTGTGGACGCCATCTCCTGCCTGACAGAGGAGGATCATTTTCTGGGAAATGTGGATTATTTCCGTCAGATCCGGGCCATATCCCCCCTGCCTATGATCCGCAAGGATTTCATCATAGACCCCTACCAGATCTATGAGGCCCGGGCCATCGGCGCCGACTGCATCCTCCTGATTGCGGCCATCTTAGATGATGCCCATCTGGCTGACTATTATCAGCTGGCCCGGGACCTGTCCTTAGATGTGCTGATGGAGACCCATGACCAGGAGGAGATGGAAAGGGTTCTCCGGCTCAATCCCAGAATCGTGGGAGTCAACAACCGCAACCTGAAGGATTTTTCCATTTCCCTGGATAATACGGCCAGACTCCGGCCCATGGTGCCGGAGGGAACGGTCTTTGTTTCAGAGAGCGGGGTGACAGAGGATGCCCACATCCGCTTCCTGGCTTCCTGCCAGGTGGATGCCCTCTTAATCGGTGGAGCCTTCATGTTCTCCGACCATCCAAAGGACCTGGCTGCCCGCTGGAAGGCCATCTACAAGGAAGAACGGCAGGGAAAGGCAGGGGACCAGAGCCCGGAAATCCTTGCTGACTGGGAAGGTTGAGTGATGACAGAAATAAAAATATGTGGTATGGTCTGTGAGGAAGACATTGAGCTGGTCAATGAAGCAGGTCCCGATTATGTGGGATTTATCTTATATGTGGCAAAAAGCAAGAGGAACCTGTCCATAGAGGAGGCCCGGAGGCTGGCAGGAAGAGTCAGGCCAGGTATCAGCCGGGTGGCTGTGACCATATCTCCGGACCTGGACCAGATCCGGGAACTGGAGGCTGGGGACTACTTTGATGTCCTGCAGATTCACGGCAGCTTTGGGGAGGACCTTTACCAGGAGGTCAGGCTTCCTGTGATCCGTGCCTTTAATGTGGATAATCTCCATGAATTTGAAAGACTAAGAGATAAGGAGAAGATTGCTGGCTTTCTCTTTGACAGCAAGGTGCCCGGCAGCGGCCGGACCTTCGACTGGGGCCTTATAAGCAGTCTGGACCGGCGGGGAAAGAAGATCTTCCTGGCCGGCGGTATTGATGATAATAATGTCCTGGAGGCCATCAGGAAGGTAGGGCCCGACGTGATCGACTTAAGCTCTGCCGTAGAGAAGCCGGACAGGATGGTGGGGACGGTTCTGCGCTCCGGCGGCAAGGACCCTGGGAAAACAAATAAATTGATAAGGATGGTGCACAATGAAGAATAAACAGTATGGAGAGTATGGCGGCCAGTATGTGGCGGAGTCTCTGATGAATACTTTAAAGGAGCTGGAGACAGCCTTTGACCAGGCAGTCCGGGATCCAGGCTTCTGGGAGGAATATAATTATTATATGAGAGATTATGTGGGCAGGGAGAATCCCCTTTATTATGCCAGGCAGCTCTCTGAAAAATACGGTCCCAAGATTTATTTAAAGAGAGAGGACTTAAACCACACCGGTGCTCACAAGATTAATAACGTGATCGGCCAGGTCCTTCTGGCCAAGCGCATGGGCAAGACCAAGGTTATCGCTGAGACCGGAGCCGGCCAGCACGGCGTCGCCACGGCCACGGGAGCCGCCCTTTTTAATATGGAGTGCACTGTTTATATGGGCGAGGAGGATATGGCCCGCCAGGCCTTGAACGTCTTCCGTATGGAGATGCTGGGAGCCAGGGTAGAGTGTGTAAAGACCGGCAGCAGGACCCTCAAGGATGCCACCAATGAGGCCATCCGGGCCTGGGCCAGGACAGCGGAGGATACTTTCTATATCATCGGGTCCGCCGTGGGCCCCCATCCCTACCCCAAGATGGTCAAGGAATTCCAGAGAATTATCAGTAAAGAAGCTAAACAGCAGATCCTGGGAAAAGAGGGACGGCTGCCGGACTATGTGGTTGCCTGTGTGGGAGGCGGTTCCAATTCCATCGGTATGTTCGCCGAGTTTCTCGATGACCCAGATGTGAAGCTGGTAGGTGTAGAAGCAGCCGGCTTCGGCATAGAGACCGGCAAGCACGCCAGCGCATTTTCCGTGGGTAAGGCGGGAGTTCTCCATGGTATGAGGTCTTACCTGCTCCAGGACCAGGACGGTAATGTCCAGATCGCCAGTTCCATCTCCGCCGGCCTTGATTACCCGGGAGTGGGCCCGGAGCATGCCAGCCTTCATGACAGCGGCAGGGTTGAATATGTTTCGGCCACCGACGATGAGGCTATGGAGGCCCTTTTGGAACTTTGTAAGATGGAGGGAATCATCCCTGCCATCGAGAGTGCCCATGCCCTGGCCCATGTGCTGAAAATGTCGGAAAAGCTGACCAAAGATGACATAGTCGTTATGTGTCTATCCGGCCGGGGAGACAAGGACGTGCATACGATCGCCGATTATTTCAAGGACAGGGGGTACCGGTAAGATGAATAGAATTGAAGAGAGAATGAAGCAGCTCCGGGAAAAGGGAGAGAAAGCATTTATTACTTATATGACGGCCGGCCTGCCGGACATGGACCACATGAAGGACCTGATCCGGGCCCAGGAAGAGGCAGGGACCGACGTTCTCGAGCTGGGCATCCCCTTCTCAGATCCGACGGCCGACGGCCCGGTGATCCAGGATGCCTCCTACCGGTCCATCCTCAAAGGAACTAACTTAATAAAAATCTTTAAGGCGGTGGAGGAGGTCAGGCAGGACTGCCAGATTCCCATCCTCTTTATGATGTATTATAATACGATCATGTACTATGGCATCGAAGCCTTTGTCCGGGAATGTGCCCGGGTTGGCGTGGACGGCCTGATCATCCCCGACCTGCCCTTAGAGGAGCAGGACGAGATCCAGACCTACCTTGACCTGATAGAAAATGCTCCGATTCTTATTCAGCTGGTGGCTCCGGTTTCCGGTGACCGTATCCCCATGATCCTGAAAGGGGCCAGAGGTTTTGTTTATTGCGTCTCCTCCATGGGTGTGACCGGGTCCGCGGCCGATTTCCATAAGAATGTCCGCCGCTATCTGGAGACAGTCAAGGCTGCTTCTGAGATTCCGGTTATGATGGGCTTTGGAATCCGGACGGCAGCAGATGTAAAAGGCCTTAAGGATACCATCGACGGCTGCATCGTCGGAACTCATTTCATCAATATCATGGAAGAAAGCGGCTATGACCTTTGTGTGGCCAGGGACTATATCAGCGGTTTCAAAAAAGAACTTAATGCCTGACCCGGAGCCCAGGGAGGTAAACTGAGGAAAAAGCCGGAAAACAGGCAGACTACTAAGAAGGAATACAGACAAAAAACGAATCATGTCCCGTGTCAGAAGACCGGGGCATGATTTTATGATAAGAAGACCTGGCATCAGAAGGATAAAAAAGACCTTTCAGCAGACAAACGAGGCAGGCCAAAGGATTTTGATAAGGCAGATAAGATGACGGAGGATAATGAGATGGCAAAAAAAGAAACTAAGACAAATGCCATGAGGATTCTGGACAAGGCTGGTGTGTCTTATGAGGCCAGAACCTACCCCCATGGCAAGGAGGCGGTGGATGGAGTGACCGTGGCTGAACTTACCGGTGAAAACCCGGATTATGTATTTAAGACCCTGGTTACGGTGAGCAATAAAAAGGAGTATTTTGTCTTTGTAATTCCGGTTGCTCTGGAGTTGGACCTGAAGAAAGCCGCCCGGGCTGCCGGGGCCAAGTCAGTGGAGATGATCCATGTCAAGGAGATTAACAAGGTGACCGGTTACATCCGGGGAGGCTGCTCGCCCCTGGGTATGAAAAAACAATATAAGACATATTTTCATGAGACGGCACAGAAAAATCCTGTTATAATGGTTAGTGGAGGAAAGATCGGGACGCAGGTCGCCCTGGATCCGGCAGACTTGTGCAGGCTGACTGGGGGAGCCTTCGCGGATCTTTGTAAAGACATATAATTTGTAAAGACATATAATAAAGATATAGAATTATGAGGATATATAAGAACCCGCGCTGACGGGGCCGGATGGATACCGGCCGGGAGAGCCCCGGCGGGCCTCAGTCAGGAGCAGTCAGGAGTTCATGGAAGATCGGGGGGATTTCTGTGGCAGAAAAAAAGCGCGTTCAAAATCATATCATTGTTTTCCAGGACCAGGAGGGGAAGGTAATAAAGACCTCATTTGTGGCCCATGGCCTGGCGGCAGATCCGCCGGAACTTCCCAGGAAGATTGGGGAGACGGACCATCATGAGACCCTTTTCCAGGGCTGGGACCAGGACCTTAACCAAGTGACCTCCAACCTGGTGGTCAAACCGGTCTACAGGGAGGTTCCGAAGAAATATCTGATCATGTATGCCGGGGAGAAGGGGGGCCTGCTGGGCACAGAGACCGTGACTTATGGCAGCGATGCCGCCATGCCCTTCCATCCCCAGAAGGAAGGTAATGAAGAATTTGACTACATTTTCTCCGGTTGGACAGAGGACCTCCACGGTGTAAACCGGGACATGATGGTCCGGCCGGTATTTGAGGAGCGCCGCCGCCAGTTCCGGGTCCGCTTCTACCATGAGGACGGCAAGCTTTTAAAGGCGGATAATGTTCTCTATGGCTATGGGGCCGAGGCTCCGGAAGATCCAAAAAAAGACCAGGACCCGACTTACTATTATACATTTTCCGGTTGGAATAAGGATTATTCCACGATTACCGGGCCCATGAATGTGAGGGCCACTTTTGAATCCCATTACCGGGATTATATGGTCAGGTTTTTTGAGACAGCTCCGGGGGAGAGCCGGGAGACTATGATCGAAGAGAGGCAGCTTCATTTTGGAGATGACATCAGACTGCCAGCTCTGGTCCGAAAGGGCTATGTCCTGAAGTGGGATAGTCAGCCGGAAACAGTTACGGACCATGTGGATCTTCACGCCTCCTGGGACTTTGCCAATCCCAAAGGTAAAAGGTGCCACAAGGATGGTTCGGTCTACGAGATCGTCAACCCCTCTGTTGCCGCCGGCAGTGTAAGGCTGGTCAAATATGAGTCCAAGGCCAGGGAGGTCAGCCTTCCGGGCAGGGTTCTTCTGGGAGATTACTGGTACCAGGTGGAGGAGATTGATGAGAAGGCCTTTTCTTCCTGTGTATTTATGAATGAGTTGAAGCTTCCGGCAGAGGTAAAGCTGGTAGGGAAAAAAGCATTTTCCGGATGCAGGGTCCTGCAGACCGTGGTTTTGGGGACTGGTGTCCGGGAACTGGGGCCGGAGCTGTTTTCCCAGTCTCCCAGACTCAAGGAAATAAGGCTTACAGGCAGCAATTTAAAAAAGGTAAACAGGGATGTCTGTGAGAAAATGGTTTCTCCGGTCCGCCTGCTGCTGCCGGCCGGGGCCGCTGACAGGATGAAGGGATTTTTTGAACGGTATCTTTCCATGGGTAAGCTTTATATCCGCTAGGCCGGTAATCAGGCTGGCCCTGGATCATCAGAAAGTAATAAGTAAGTTCTATATCTGTTAGGCCGGTAAGGCCCTGGAGGTTTAAATAAACCGCAAAAAGGTAAGAACTGGTAATTTATGTAAAAATACTTGTTCTTTTTAGTGACCTTAGTAAAAAAATGTGGTAAGATAGTACAGTGGGCCGTTGGAAGGGAATCATATTTCCCCACCGTCCGCCGGAGAAAGATGTAATGGAGGAAAGGTTAACTAACAATATGGATATTATGTCAAGGAATAGATCAGATAATAAGTCAGGGCAGCTTTTGCGCTGTCTGTTGCTTGCTAGTCTTGTTTTACTGCTGGCTTGCCTGCCGGCCCCTGTCCATGCCGCCGGCCAGGAGGGTTTCTGTCATGATCCTTCTTTAGAAGAGGATCTGAAGGCTTTTTTCCTTCCTCCCGCGGGTTATCTTAGAAGGACATCCCAAGGGATGTGCATTGCGGGCAATTATATCATATACACCAGGTACAGCAGTGACAGTACTTCTACAAGTTATGTAGTTCTTGACAAGGAGAAAGGAACTGTTCTTGGTCATTATGATTTTAATACCAGACACAGTAATTCCCTGACCTATAATCCTGCTGCGGGACATGTGGTCTGCGTTACCAACAAGCATGCCTATGTCCTGGCCTTGGAGGGCAGCCAGCTGAGGATGGTTGCTGACCTTACCATGCCGAAGAATTTCTGTAAGGTTGCCTATGTGGCCAAAAAGGGAGGTTATTATCTGGGAACAAGTACGGAAATCTTTTTCAGCCGGGATCTGAAAAAGTTCAGCCGTCTTTTCAGCGTACCCAAGGTGGCGGTGAATCAGGGGATGGCCAGTGACGGGGAGTATCTCTATATTAACTGGTACCGCTACCAGCATAATCTGATCTATAAGTATTCTCTCGAGGGCAAGTATCTTGGTAGCTACAGCCTGGATTCTTCTATTTGCCGGGAAGTGGAAGAAATAGATTTTGATTCCGGGAGAATGTATATTAATGTTATTAACAGTCCCAGCAATGGGATCTATGTAACTCAGAACGGGCATACACTGCTGGCATGGAAGACTGAGAAGGAGGCCAGCTGCGGAGAGGACGGTTTGATGGTCTCGACCTGTTCCCGCTGCGGTAAGAGGATTGAGAAAGTAATCCCGGCCACGGGTGACCATGACTTGTCCGGCTGGGGAGTCATCAGGGCACCTGGCTGTCTGGAAGAGGGCCTCAAGGGAAGAGTCTGCAAAAAATGTCATAAGGTATTTGATCAGCAGTATGTTCCCTGCACCGGCCACAGTTTCGGCAGCTGGAAACTGAAGAAAAAGGCGACTGCCCATTCCGCAGGAACCGCAGAGCGTGTATGTCAGATTTGTCACCAGGTTGAGACCAGGAAAATACCAGCTAAGGGTAAGTGAGAGAGATTGTATGAAGAAAGTAACTGTGTGTATACTGTCATTGGTCATGGCAGTAATTCTATCAATGACGACCGTACATGCTGCCCCCTCAGGCAGTGCCAGCCAGGCAAAAACTACGGCCAGCAAAAAGACCAGTACTACAAAGAAAAAAAGACTTAATAGTGAGAAAAAGAAGCTTGCCGCCATTAGGATCGCAGCAAAGAAGAAAGAAGCAGCCTTGAAAAAGAAGGCTGAGAAGGAAGCGCAAGCCAGGAAAAAGGCAGCAAAGAAGAAAGAAGCGGCCTTGAAAAAGAAGGCTGAGAAGGAAGAGCGGGCCAGGAAAAAGGCTGCTGAAAAGAAGGCTGCGGCCTTGGAAAAGGCTGCCAGAGAACAGGCCAAAAAAGACCAGGTCCCAGAGGGAAAGGTCTCTGAGAAAGACCAGCCTGAAAGCCAGCAGCAGCCGGAAAGCCAGCAGAAGAAGGCAACTGCGGACACAAGGCAGCAGACAGCTACCAGCCAGACGAAAAAGGAGACCACAAGCACAGCGGACAGACAGGAGACATCTGCCATGGCGGAAACCGCTTCCGCAAAAAGTAATGTGCTGCAGACCAAGATTTCTGAGTCTTACGGAGCCCATGCTATGGGTATGGATAAGCTGAAGCTTGACTGTACCAATTATAAGTTCGTGAGACCTGTGAAGGTTGCTGTCCTCGATACATCGATTCTGTCAGGACACCAGTTTTTCAGGGGTCGTACTGTGGAAAACCGTATAGGCAGAACATCCGGCAGCGAATGGCATGGTACCATCTGTGCGGGAGTTATAGCAGACTCCACCCCATCCTGGGTTAGTATTTATGGTTATATGGTAGACAGTAATAAGCCGGAAACCATTGTGAATGCTGTCAGGAAGGCCATTGATGACGGTGTGCAGGTGATCAGCATGAGTATTGCCATTGACAGTGGCAACTCCTATGTTCCGGAGCTGGAGAAGCTTTTTGAGGAAGCTTATGACAAGAATATCATCATGGTGGCGGCAGCGGGCAATGAGAAGGGGGACATGGGCAGAGTTTACCCTGCCTGCAGCCAGTACACTTACGCTGTTTCTGCCCTAAGGCAGAATGACGGTCGTCCGGGCCTGATCAGGTATATGTCTTTTGATAACCGCTATTCTAATTATGGGACAGGAATCTCTTTCTGTGCCCCGGGAACAGATATCCACACAGCGACAAACAGGGCTGTGGATAAGTGTTCCCATGCCACGGGAACCTCTCTGGCAACGCCCCATATCGCCGCCTGCTTTGCTTATCTCAAGATGTTTTATCCGGACAAGTCCAATATAGACCTTTTTAAAATTATGAAGGGTTACTGTGTCGACCTGGGCAAGCCGGGTTTTGATGCCTATTATGGATGGGGAGTTCCTTATATCAAAAACCTGGGGAATGATTTCAGGGGTAAGATAGACAAGCGGATGGTGAAGATCACCCATGTGAGGAAAAAGAAAAAAGAACTTACTGTCAAGGTAAAGGGGATAAAGGGAGCGTCCTATGCCCTTTACAGGAGAAATATAAAAGATGATGTCAGAGGCTGGAAGAAGATTAAGACCATCAGTAAAGGAAATGAAATTAATGTTTCGGCCAAAAAGAATAAGAGCTTTGAGTATATCGTTTTGATGAAGCGGGGCTCCTACGAGTATCTTTCTGAGTATTTCAGAAAATAGTTGTCTTCGATCAAGCTCTTGCAAGCAGGCTTCTGATATTAAAGAATGAACTAGTGATTTTCCGGGCCCGGCCAGATGCCGGGTCCTTATTTTTTCTGATGAAACATTAGTAGTGGATCCGGTATTTCCAAATAGCCGCCCCTTTTTCAGATAAGGGCAGAGCCAGTCTTTGTGGGCTTTTACCGGTTATTTGAAAAAAATTAAAAAAAGGTGTTGACGACTAAGATAATCCATGTTAGAATTTATTTCGTTGCGCAGGAGAAACGGCTGAGTCACTAAGGAGTGCTTGCCCGGCCGGAGCCTGAGGCAGCTATTTAAAATTCTTGTTAATAAAGCAGGAGATGCAGCTTGACAACTGAATAACAAAACAACCTCGAACGTTCAATTCAATGAGCAGAGACTTTAGTCTCTGAAAAACATTCGGGCCTGCTGACAGAGTGATGTCAGGACAGCGGGTCCATAGAACGAACGAAAGTTTAAACCTAAACACTTGAAGGCCTCCGGGCCTGAGAGTAAAACGGAAGCCAGATA
>ODAI013479565.1_pt1 | contig 18491 bp, 18 predicted proteins | sample 1539321 | NCBI WGS metagenome assembly ODAI01 (sample SAMN02144231, study PRJEB22623) | gut metagenome | biome: sheep rumen | host: Ovis aries | place: New Zealand
ACCTGTACTGCCGAGTGCGGACTGAAAGGAATATGTTTTATGAATACATCTGCGGTTATCGTATGTGCTGGAAATTCCACAAGAATGGGCGGTATCAATAAGATACTGCTGCCACTGGGAGACAGGCTGGTCATAGGCGTTACTATGCAGGCTTTCCAGAACTGCGAACAGATAAAAGAGATAGTTATAGTCGCCCGTGAATGCGATATCCCGGCGATCAAAGCCGAAGCTGAGGCCGCTGGCATAACAAAGCTTACAGCCTGCACTACAGGCGGAGCTACCCGTCAGGAAAGCGTCATAAACGGTGTGCGCTGTATCGGAAAGGATACCGAGCTGATCGCAATTCATGACGGCGCAAGACCTCTCGTGAAACCGGAACACATCGAAAAAGCTATCAAGGATGCTTCTGTTTTCGGAGGAGCAACCCTCGGTGTACCGGTAAAGGACACTATCAAAACTGTGGAGGACGGTCTTATCACAGATACCCCGCCGAGAAAGTTCCTCTATAATACACAGACACCTCAGGTTTTCAAGCGCAAGCTCTATTTTGAGGGCATCGACTTCGCACTTGAACATAACCTCGACTTCACTGATGACTGTCAGCTGGTCGAGGCTATAGGCGGAAAAGTCGCAATGACTACCGGCGACTACACAAACATCAAGATAACTACCCCCGAGGATATTGCTATTGCAGAAGTCCTTCTGGGCAAAAAGGAGATATGAATATGTTCAGAATTGGCCACGGATATGACGTTCACAAGCTCGTTGAAGGCAGAAAGCTCATCCTCGGCGGAGTTGATATCCCGCATACTACCGGACTTCTCGGTCATTCAGATGCAGATGTGCTTGCCCATGCTATTATGGATGCTATGCTGGGAGCACTTGCTCTCGGTGATATCGGTCACCTCTTCCCCGATAATGACGACAGCTTCAAGGGTGCAGACAGCATGAAGCTCATGGAGGAGGTATGCCGCAGGATAGACGCTGAGGGTTACACTATCGGCAATATCGATGCAACTATAATCGCTCAGGCTCCTAAGCTTGCTCCGCATATTATGGCAATGCGTGAAAATATAGCCCGTGTTTGCGGTACCGATGTATCTCAGATAAGCGTTAAAGCCACTACAGAAGAGCATCTGGGCTTCACGGGAGAGAAGCTTGGAATGTCAGCTCATGCTGTTGCACTTCTCATGAAGAAATAATTTTTTCTTTTAAATTAATCGATAGGTATTGACAAATCATTTTAACTATGCTATAATCACTATCAAGTTAAACCGTTGACGAGGAGATAAAGGTGATCATGCTTCCACAGAGAGCCTGCGGCGCTGAGAGTCAGGCGAAAAACAAGTCATCAAATGGACCTCCGAGGGTGCAGTCAAATGGACAGCCGGTGTTTATACCTGTTTTTCCAGAGTATTCTGCAACGTAATGATGTGCGTTAAACATCGGGAATATGATAGTATTCCTCAGAGTGCACGGTGATTTGCCGTGAATCAAGGTGGTACCACGGATAGTATTATTCGTCCTTGACAGATATTTTGTATCTGTCAGGGACTTTTTTATTGCCCGACAGATACCGGAGGTGCTTTTTATGAAGTTTTTACCAGAATTCAACAAGGTGAAGGAGATCGCTGAAAGCGGAAAATATGACATTCTCCCGGTCAGCTGTGAGATAATGTCTGATATCTGTACTCCTATCGAAGCGATCATGACACTGAAAAATGTCTCCACACACTGCTATATGCTGGAATCAGTGGCAGAAAAGGAAAAATGGGGACGCTACACTTTCCTCGGCTTTGACCCAAAAACACAGATCACTGCCGCCGGAAATGACCTTACTATCGGCGACGTAAAAATGACAACAGATGATCCGAGCACTCAGATAAGACAGATTCTTTCACAGTACAAAAGCCCAAGATTCGACTATTTACCCTCATTCACAGGCGGACTTGTGGGATATTTCTCCTATGACTTTCTCGCCTATACAGAGAAAACTCTCCGTATCGATACTGAGGACAGCGAAAACTTCAAGGATGTTGACCTCATGCTTTTCGATAAGGTCATTGCCTTTGATAACTTCCGCCAGAAAATAATCCTCATAGCAAATATGAAGCTGGATGATCCGGAAACAGGCTACAACAAGGCTAAAATGGAGCTTCAGCAAATGGCTGACCTTCTCAGGAACGGTGAGAGAAAAAAAAGTCCTGCCGGACGTCTCACCACTGAAGTAACTCCCCTCTTCAATAAAGAGCAGTACTGCGGAATGGTGGAAAAAGCCAAGCACTATATACATGAGGGCGATATCTTTCAGATAGTCCTCTCCAACCGACTCAGTGCAGGATTCGAGGGCAGCCTTCTGAACACATACAGAGTTCTCCGCACTATCAATCCATCGCCCTATATGTTCTATTTCTCCGGCACTGACGTGGAGATAGCAGGAGCTTCTCCGGAAACACTGGTAAAGCTGGAAAACGGTGTGCTCCACACTTTCCCCCTTGCAGGTACTCGTCCCAGAGGAAAAACTGAACAGGAGGACAAGGAGCTTGAAGCAGGACTCCTTGCTGATGAAAAGGAACTCGCAGAGCACAATATGCTTGTGGACCTGGGAAGAAATGACCTGGGCAAGATAAGCAGATTCGGCTCCGTACAGGTGGAAAAGCTCCACAGTATAGAGCGATACTCCCACGTTATGCACATCGGCTCGACTGTCAGAGGAGAGATCAGAGATGAATTCGATGGCCTTGACGCTGTAAGCGCTGTTCTCCCGGCCGGAACACTCTCCGGCGCTCCAAAGATAAGAGCCTGTCAGCTTATCGCTGAGCTTGAAAACAATAAGCGTGGAATATACGGCGGCGCAATCGGATATATCGACTTTACAGGCAACCTCGATACCTGCATCGCCATACGAATCGCATACAAGAAAAACGGCAAGGTCTTCGTAAGAAGCGGCGCCGGTATCGTTGCAGATTCAGTTCCTGAGAATGAACATCAGGAGTGCCTGAATAAGGCAGCAGCCGTTATAAATGCCCTTAAACTCGCAGAGGAGGATGAATTATGATACTTCTCATTGATAATTACGACAGCTTTTCCTACAATCTCTATCAGCTTATAGGTGAAATTGAGCCCGATATAAAGGTCATAAGAAATGATGAGATGACCGTCAAGGAGATCGAAAAACTGGCTCCCGATAAGATAATCCTATCCCCCGGCCCCGGCCGTCCGGAGGATGCCGGTATCATCGTTGAAGCAGCAGGCACTGTCTGCAAAAAGATCCCTACTCTCGGAGTTTGTCTTGGTCACCAGGCCATATGTGCAGCCTACGGTGCAAAGGTCACCTATGCAAAAAAACTTATGCACGGCAAACAGTCAGTCATTAGCTTTATGGGCGATTCTCCCCTGTTCAGAGGTATTGATGAGGGCGCTCCCGTGGCTCGGTATCACTCTCTTGCCGCTGACGCCTCAACTCTTCCGGACTGCCTTGAAGTCACCGCTGTTGCCGATGACGGTGAGGTAATGGCTGTCCAGCACAAGCAGTATCACATATTCGGAGTACAGTTCCACCCGGAGTCAATAATGACTCCTGACGGAAAGATAATGCTCAAAAATTTTATTGAACTATAAAAATATATCAGGAGGTCATTACTATGATTAAAGAAGCAATTGCAAAGATCGTTGACAAGCAGGACCTGACATATGATGAGGCATACACAGTTATATCAGAAATTATGGCCGGAGAGACAACTCCCACACAGAATGCTGCCTTTCTCTCCGCACTTTCCACAAAGAGCACAAAGGCCGAGACTATCGATGAGATCACAGGCTGTGCAGCTGCTATGCGTGATGCAGCAATAAAATTTGAGAATGATATGGATCTGCTTGAAATAGTAGGCACAGGCGGAGACAATGCTCACAGCTTCAATATCTCCACTACTTCCGCATTCATTATCGCAGCTTCCGGTATCAAGGTGGCAAAGCACGGCAACAGAGCTGCCTCCTCACTCTCAGGAACTGCTGACTGTCTGGAAGCTCTCGGCGCAAATATCAGCCTTGACCCTGAGCAGTGCCGCCGTCTTCTTGAAGATTCCGGATTCTGCTTCTTCTTTGCTCAGAAGTACCACACTTCAATGAAGTACGTTGGTCCTATCAGAAAGGAACTCGGATTCCGCACTGTATTCAATATCCTCGGACCGCTTACAAATCCCTCCTGCCCGAAACACCATCTTCTCGGAGTCTATGACAATATCCTTCTTGAACCGGTGGCAGAAGTACTTATGAAGCTTGGCTCCAGAAATGGTATGGTGGTATTCGGCACAGATAAGCTGGACGAGATCTCACTCAGTGCTCCTACAGATATATGCGAGTACAAGGACGGCTGGATGAAGAACTACACTATCACCCCTGAGCAGTTCGGATTTGAACGCTGCACAAAGGATGATCTTCTCGGCGGCACTCCTGAGGAAAACGCTGATATCACCCGAGGTATACTCGCCGGAGATATCAAGGGACATAAGCGCAATGCTGTTCTTCTCAACGCAGGAGCAGCTATATATATCGGCGGCAAGGCTGATTCTATGGATGATGGCATTAAGCTTGCCGGAGAACTCATCGACAGCGGAAAGGCTATTGCTGCTATGGAAGCATTTATCTCCGGCTCAAATTCATGAGGTGTGATATGACTATTCTCGATAAGCTTGCCGAACACGCAAGAGAACGTGTTGCTGAGGCAAAAATCATACGTCCCTATGAGGACGTGAAGCGTGAAGCCCTTGCTATGCCGAGAGGCAGCTTTGAGTTTGAAAAGGCTCTTTCAAAGGAAGGCATCTCTTTCATTTGTGAGTGCAAAAAAGCCTCGCCTTCAAAGGGCATCATCGCTGAGGACTTTCCTTATCTAAGTATAGCAAAGGACTACGAAAAAGCCGGTGCGGACTGCATCTCAGTTCTCACAGAGCCGAAATGGTTCCTGGGCAGCGATGAATACCTCCGTGAGATAGCCTCAGCTGTTTCGATCCCATGTCTCCGCAAGGACTTCACTGTGGACGATTATATGATCTACGAGGCAAAGCTCCTCGGAGCAAAGGCTGTACTGCTGATATGCTCCATACTTTCTGAGGAGACTATCCGTGAATATATCGGAATATGTGACGAACTTGGTTTATCTGCTCTGGTAGAAGCCCACGATGCTGATGAGGCTGAAATGGCAGTAAGAGCCGGAGCCCGTATTATCGGTGTGAACAACCGAAACCTGAAAGACTTCTCCGTTGATACCGGAAACAGCCGCCGTATCCGTGAGCTGATCCCGGATAACATTATATTCGTATCGGAAAGCGGTGTGAAGGACAGCAGCGACATTGCTGCTCTCCGTGAAGCAAGAGCGGATGCAGTACTCATAGGCGAGGCACTTATGAAAGCTCCTGACAAGTCTGCAAAGCTTGCGGAGCTCAGAGGCGTGAATGACTAAGATCAAGCTCTGCGGCCTGAGACGTGAGGCCGATATAGACTATGTCAATCAGCTTCTGCCGGATTATATAGGATTTGTGTTTGCTTCATTCAGCAAGCGTTATATCTCTGCTGAGGAAGCACTGAAGCTCAGAAATAAGCTCCGGCCGGAGATAACTCCTGTTGGGGTATTCGTGGACGAAGCTCCGGAAACTATTGCCGAATATGTTGACAGAGGCATCATAGATATGATACAGCTCCACGGTCATGAGGACTGCGGATACATAAAAAAATTACGGGAGCTCACTTCTGCTCCTATCATACAGGCCTTCCGCATTTCCTCAGCCGAAGATATTGCCGCCGCAGTCAGCTCCGAAGGTGACTACATCCTCCTTGATTCCGGTTACGGCTCCGGAAAGACCTTCGATCACACGCTGATAAAAGCAATAGAGCGCCCGTATTTTCTCGCCGGCGGACTTACAGCAGAAAATGCAGGAGAAATAATTTCCTCACTCCGGCCATTTGCCGTTGATGCCAGTTCAGCACTTGAAAAAAACGGATATAAGGAGTATAATAAGATGAAGGCATTCGTTGATGCCGTAAGACGAAAGGATGAATAATATGTCACAGTCAAAAGGACGATTCGGTGTACACGGCGGACAGTATATCCCCGAGACACTGATGAATGCTGTCATAGAGCTCGAAAAAGCCTATGAACACTACAAAAATGATCCAGATTTCAACCGTGAGCTCACAGACCTGCTCAATAATTATGCAGGCCGCCCGTCACTTCTGTACTATGCAGACAAGATGACTAAGGATCTTGGCGGTGCAAAGATCTATCTTAAGCGTGAGGACCTTAATCACACAGGTTCACACAAGATAAACAATGTTCTCGGACAGGCTCTTCTGGCCAAAAAAATGGGCAAGACCCGTCTTATCGCTGAGACCGGTGCAGGTCAGCACGGAGTCGCTACTGCTACTGCTGCTGCACTTATGGGTATGGAATGTGTTGTATTCATGGGCAAGGAAGATACTGAAAGACAGGCTCTCAACGTCTATCGTATGAGACTTCTCGGCGCTGAGGTAATACCTGTAACAAGCGGTACTGCTACCCTTAAGGATGCGGTTTCCGAAGCTATGAGAGAGTGGACTACCCGTATCGATGATACTCACTACTGCTTAGGCTCAGTTATGGGACCTCATCCATTCCCTACTATAGTAAGAGATTTCCAGGCTGTTATCTCCCGTGAATCAAGAGCCCAGATACTTGAAGCTGAGGGACGTCTCCCTGATGCTGTTATAGCCTGTGTCGGAGGCGGCTCCAATGCTATCGGAAGCTTCTATCACTTCATCCCCGATGAAGGCGTCCGCCTTATCGGCTGTGAGGCTGCCGGCAGGGGCATAGATACATTTGAAACTGCCGCTACCGTAAATACCGGAAGGATAGGTATTTTCCACGGAATGAAATCCTATTTCTGCCAGGATAAGTACGGTCAGATAGCTCCTGTATACTCTATTTCCGCCGGACTGGATTACCCCGGTGTAGGCCCTGAACACGCTCATCTCCATGATATAGGCAGAGCTGAATACGTCCCTGTTACAGATGATGAGGCTGTAAATGCCTTTGAATATCTCTCAAGAACAGAGGGAATAATCCCTGCTATTGAATCTGCTCACGCAGTCGCTCATGCAATAAAGCTCGCCCCCACTATGGACAAGGATAAGATAATCATAATCACAATTTCCGGCAGAGGCGACAAGGACTGCGCTGCAATTGCCCGCTACAGAGGGGAGGATATCCATGAGTAATATCAAAGACGCTTTCAGAAACGGAAAAGCATTCATACCTTTCATAACCTGCGGAGACCCGGACCTTGAAACTACAGCTAAGGTAGTCCGTGCTGCCGCAGAAAACGGTGCAGACCTTATCGAGCTGGGTATACCTTTCTCAGACCCTACTGCTGAGGGCCCCGTCATTCAGGGAGCAAATATCCGTGCTCTTGCAGGCGGGATAACTACTGACAAAATTTTCGATTTTGTTGCAGAGCTCCGCAGGGACGTCAAAATACCCCTGGTATTTATGACCTATGCTAACGTGGTTTTCTCCTATGATGCTGAACGCTTCATGGCAAGATGCTGTGAGACAGGTGTGGGCGGCATAATTCTCCCAGACCTTCCATATGAGGAAAAGGATGAGTTTTCTGACATCGCCAGACGCTATGGTGTGGACATAATCTCACTGATAGCTCCCACGTCAGCGAATAGAATAGCAATGATAGCAAAGGAAGCTACCGGATTCATATATGTTGTATCAAGCCTTGGAGTTACCGGAACAAGAAGTGAGATAACCACAAATATCGGGGACATAGTCAAGGTGATCCGTGAGAATACCGATGTTCCCTGTGCTGTCGGATTTGGTATCTCAAAGCCGGAACAGGCTAAAAAAATGGCAGGCCTTTCAGACGGCGCTATCGTCGGCTCAGCTATTATCAAGCTCCTTGAACAATACGGCAAGGACGCTGCTCCCTATGTCGGCGAATATGTAAAGTCAATGAAGGAAGCAGTAATGGAAGCTTAAATATCATAAAGGACATTCAGAAGTCAACTCTTTGCGGAATCTGGTCTTATTGCGGGACTGTTTTTTTCAGACTCGTTCACCATATTTTTCCTATAAGAGAGCGCTTCACTGAATGTCCTTTTTTTCACGCATAATTTTCCCACAAATGTCAATAATATGACCGGAGGTGTTATACGTGAAAAAAAATCTGTTTTCCGACAATAACATGAAAAAAAGCTCAAAGGGCTTTTATGCAGCTCTTGGAATAAGTGCTGTTATGATCGGTTCTGCCTGTTTTTTTGCATACGACCAGGGGCAGAATTTAAAGAAACAGCCTTCTAAGGATAAGGTAATATCCGTCCCGGAGGCTGCCGTTGACAACCGTTCCACAGGCATCCCAAAAGTCACTCTTCCGCCTGTAATTACCACTTCTCCTATGCGTACAGCTCCTGTGTATACAACAAGAGCTGTCACTTCGACCTTGCCTGCTGTGACAGTCCCTGCCGCTGAAATTATTGTTACAGAGGCTGTCCGCCCGGATATACCGCCTGTCAATGCAGACCAGCCTCCGGTACAGGTTGCAGCAGAAAAACTGGAAAATGCAAAGCCGCCTCTGGCTGATGTCAGCAATATTCTTGAGGCCTTCAGCGGAACTGACCTGGTCAAGAACCCCACTACAGGCTACTGGCAGACCCATAACGGTACTGATATCGCTGCCGAGGTCGGCGCAGAGGTATACGCTGTTTCCTCCGGTGAGGTGACTGATGTCAGCAATGATCCGATATGGGGTATCTGCGTAACTGTAGATCATCATAATGGATATGTCTCAAAGTATTGCAGTCTTGGCTCAGAGCTATCTGTACAGAAGGGCGATACTGTTGCCAGCGGACAGACTCTCGGCGCAGTTGCTCAGACTGCTGATATTGAAAGCGGTATTGCTCCTCACCTTCACATTGAACTTAAACACCACGACAGCTTTATCGACCCTATGAGCGTTTTTTCCGGCAGCTGATCTGCTGCCGGGCAAAAAATATTCCCCGAAGCAGTAAAACATTACCGCTCCGGGGAATTTTCATATTATTATCAAAGTCCTGCAAGCACAGAGAATTTTTCCTTCAGCGCAGGATATATCTGCCTGTACAGCTGATAATACCGCTCATAGACCTTTGCATTTCCGGGATCAGGAGACTGAGTAAGCTCCGTCCGGACTATAGCGCCGCAGGCCTCATTTATATTGCTGTAGATGCCTGTACCCACACTTGCAAGGATAGCCGCTCCCAGTGCAGGCCCCTCCTCAGAGGCTATGGTCTTGACCTGACAGTTATACAGGTCTGCCAGCATTGACCGCCAGAGCGCAGATCTTCCTCCGCCTCCGCAGGCCGCCATATCACTGACATTTACATTCATCTCACGGAAGACCTCAATACAGTCACGAAGAGAATACGCTACACCTTCCATTACTGCCCTGAGCATATCCCGCTTTGTATGGATAGCTGAAAGGCCGAAAAATACTCCTCTTGCGTCAGGATCCAGATGCGGAGTTCTCTCTCCCATAAGATAGGGCAGATATATAAGTCTTCCGGCGCCCACAGGCACCTGCTCTGCCTCTCTGTCCATAAGGATATATTCATCAGTCCCCATAAGAGCTGCCGCTTCTTTTTCTGCTCCGCAGAAATTATCTCTGAACCATTTCAGTGAGAGTCCGGCTCCCTGAGTAACTCCCATAACGTGCCATTCTCCCGGAACAGCCGCACAGCAGGTATGTACCCTGCCTGACTTGTCTATTGAGATTGCTGAGGTATGAGCAAATACTACTCCGGAAGTTCCTATTGTGGTGAAAGCCTTGCCGTCACGGACTACTCCTGTTCCTATAGCTGCTGCGGCATTATCTCCTGCACCGCCGACTACTGCTGTTCCCTCACACAGTCCAAGTTCTCCGGCTATTTCTCTTGTAAGGCCGCCTGTTACCTCATATGACTCGTAAACTTTTCCCAGCCAGCTGCGGTCTATCTCGAAAGCCGAAAGGAGTTCCTCTGACCACTTTCTGCCCGGAACATCAAGCAGCTGCATACCGGAAGCGTCGCTGACCTCTGTTGCGTACTCTCCGGTAAGTATAAAGCGGAGATAGTCCTTAGGCAGAAGTATATGAGCTATCCTGCTGTATATCTCCGGTTCGTTATTTTTTACCCAGAGCAGTTTGGCCGCAGTCCAGCCGGTGAGTGCAGGATTTGCAGTTATCTCCACAAGTCTTTCACGGCCTGCTATACGCTCCATTTCCGCAGCTTCTGCCGCAGTTCTCTGGTCACACCAGATTATAGCCGGCCTCAGAATATTATTATCCTTATCGAGCAGGACAAGTCCGTGCATCTGTCCGGCGATACCTATGCCCTTTACATCCTCCTTACGGACACCGCTCTCAGCCATAACCGCCTTCAAAGATGTCAGCATTGCATTTTTCCAATCCGAGGGATCCTGTTCTGCATAACCATTTGCCGGCTGATACATAGGATAATTCACAGTATAAGCGGCTATCTTCCTGCCGCTCTCATCAAACAGGACTGTCTTGGTACCGCTTGTACCGCAGTCAACACCTATAACATATGACATAGTGAAACTCCTCCATTTTCATAAGCAAAAACGTCCGAACGCCGTCCCCGATAGGAGAGGTGTCCGGACGTTCATAATTAAAGACTGAACATTATATTGTTGATATAGGATTCAAGCATTTCCTGACGGCCGCTGCTGAGTGAGGATGTAACCTCGCCCTTTTCAAGAGCATATTTTTCAAGCTCTGCAAAACCGGCCCTGCCTTCGATGATCTCCTTGCCGATACCGGTAGTCCATGAGGAATATCTGTCCTCAACAAACTTATCGATCCGGCCGTCCTCGATCATCCTCTGAGCTATCCTCAGTCCCAGTGCGAAGGTATCCATTCCTGCAATATAGCTGAGGAAAATATCCTCAGGAGTGAAAGAGCCTCTTCTTGCCTTTGCATCGAAATTAAGTCCGCCGTTGGTAAAGCCTCCGGCTTTGAGCACCTCATACATACAGAGGGCTGCGTCATATATATTTGTAGGGAACTGATCTGTGTCCCAGCCGAGGAGAGGATCTCCCTGATTTGCGTCTATTGAACCGAATACACCATTCACCCTTGCAACTCTCAGCTCATGCTGGAAAGTATGCTGTGCAAGAGTAGCATGGTTGGCCTCGATATTCATTCTGAAATCCTTTTCCAGTCCGTACTTGCGAAGGAAGCCGAGAACTGTTGCAGTATCAAAATCATACTGATGCTTTGTAGGCTCCTTAGGCTTTGGCTCGATGTAAAAATCTCCCTTGAAACCTATTGAGCGGCCATAATCAACAGCCATTCTCATAAGACGTGCCATATTGTCCAGCTCAAGCCCCATATCAGTATTAAGAAGAGTCTCATAGCCCTCACGTCCGCCCCAGAAAACATAGCCGTTTCCGCCAAGCTTTACTGTAGCTTCTATAGCCTTCTTTATCTGAGCAGCAGCAAATGCAAAAACATCAGCTGAAGGCGAAGTACCAGCGCCGTGCATATATCTCGGATGATCGAAGCACTTTGCAGTACCCCAGAGACACTTTATACCGGTCTCAGACTGCTTTTCTGCGATGTAATCTGTGATCTCATCCAGCTTCTTGTTTGACTCTGCCAGCGAACCATACTCAGGAGACAGGTCACGGTCATGGAAGCAGAAGTACCCGATCGAAAGCTTATCCATGATCTCAAAAGCAGCATCTACCTTTGCCTTTGCCCTTGCTGACGGATCAGATTCTCCCCATGACTTGTCAGCTGTTCCGACTCCGAACATATCAGTGCCGTCGCCGCCCATAGTATGCCACCATGAGAGTGCGAATTTCAGATGTTCCTTCATTGTCTTTCCGGCGATGACCTCGTCGGGATCGTAATACTTGAAGGCAAGGGGCTCAACAGATGCTCTGCCCTCATACTTTATCTTGCTTATGCCTTTGAAAAATTCGCTCATAACAGCCTCCTTTACCATGTGGTATTTTAATTGAGAAGATCTATAGAGATGTGTCTTGAATCCACATCAAAATAATGTTCAAGCTCAGCAACGTAATAGCGGAAGCACACTTCGCCGTTAAACAGCATTACATCGCCGCTTTCTGGAACTCCTATCCTGTCGAGCTGCTCATCTGTGAGAGTCTTGAGGTAGACTGAATTATCCTTGCTCACGTTGAACAGCTGATTGCCGTAATCATCAGTATTCTCACTGTTGAACACCTTGAAAGCCTTGCTGTTGAAATCGCTGAAGTAAACTCTTTTGCCGTTCTTTATTTTCAGTGCATCATAAAGGGCATTTGATGGAGAGAGGACATAATATCTGCTGTCACCGTCTCTGCCGATACCAAAGAGTGCAAGCTGATCCTCTGTGAGATCATTGAGGAAGATCGGGTCAACATCGGAAGCTGTCCTGTCGATCTTAAGTCTCATAGACACAACAACATCCTCAAGGCGAAGCTTTTCATCGTAGGAATATCCAAGGTACTCAAGGTCGTCCTCTGAGAGGTGAACGACTATATTGTCTGAGAGCTCGTTTAACTCCTGAGTTATCTCTGCACGGGACTGAGTTTTCCACTCAATATTGATCTCTTCACAGATAGGTCTGTCAAGGTGGACCACACGCTCCATATTCTTAAGTGTGAAGGTAGCGAAGGGATATTTTTTATCGGCATAGTTCGGCTCGATATACACGGCAGTGCTTCCGTTAGAGCTGTCCTCAGTATTTACAACTCTGTAGCGGTATCTGCCCGAGGGAGAGACTCCGCTCTCTACCACATCCTGCTTTGTAGTTGTAACAAAGAATGATGTAAAGAGGAAGTATCCAAGTGCTCCGAAAATATACAGGAGAAGAGTTATGGTACCGAAGGCAGTTTTTGCGCCCTCTCCTGCACCGGAAAGGAGAAGTATCGCAACTCCGGTAAGGATTATGGGGATTATCATTCCCCACTCTCCGAAATACAGCAGCACCACAGGCAGCATCGCAGGGAGTATGATAAAGCTTGCTATCCTTGTCATGATCTGTTTTCTTGTATAGAGCATTATCATAAACACCACTATTGAGACCGCAGTGACAGTCAGACACTGCTGTACCCTCGCATGGATATGTATATCATAGAATATAGAGAAATAGCAAAGCCGGCATACTCCGAAAGCATACAGCAGACTTATGATCGCTACAACCCTCTTTGTCCAAATATTAGCGAAAAAACTTTTCATTTCTACCTCCGAATAAATCTATCTATCTCAAAATTTATGAATAATCATACAATTTATATTATACCATTTTATAAAGCAAGATACAAGTAATTTTTGAAATTTTTCTGATTATTTTTTCACATATTTTTATTGACAAATATCTTTACAAGCTGACAAAAAAATAGTATAATATTAATTGTCAGATATGGAAGGAGCAAAACATGAATTCACAAAAAATATCTGTACTCAGGGCTGTATTTGCTCTGTTTGCAATGATCTGCATGATAACTATCTTCTGCTTTTCACGGGAGGATTCAACACAGTCCTCTGAGACCAGCGGAAAAGTCACTGAAACTGTTGTTGAGATAACCGTAAAGGACTACAAGAAAAAAACTCCTAAGGAACAGGAAAGCATAAAGGACAAATTCACCTTCTATGTGAGGAAATGTGCTCATTTCACCCTTTATATGAGTCTTGGATTTTTCGTATCTCTGACAGTCGGCAGGCGCAGACTGTTCTCGATAGGCTCAGCCGGCACCCTCATATTCTGCTTTCTCTATGCAGTTTCAGATGAGATACACCAGTCATTCGTACCGGGACGTTCCTGTGAATTCCGTGACGTAATGATCGATACCTCAGGAGCTCTGACCGGTATGCTCATTTCAATGCTTATAATGCTGATAACCTCAGCATTTATCATACGCCGAAGAATAAAACTCTCAGACTCAGAAACTGATCCAACTAACGACAGGAGGTAATAATGAAAGAAGCACTTCTGATAATCGATGTACAGAACGACTACTTCCCCGGCGGAACCTGTGAGCTTTACCATGCCAGAGAGGCCGAAGACAATATCATCCGCCTTATCGATGAAAGCCGCAAAGCAGGACGTCCGATAGTATATGTCCGTCATATCAATCCGCCGGATGATACATTCTTCCTTGAAGGAACTCCCGGCTGTGAGATCTCAGACCGCATAAAGCCAAGGCCAGAGGATATTGTCATTGACAAGAATTATCCCAACAGTTTCCTTGAAACAGACCTTGATGTCTGCCTTCGCTCTCTTGAGATACAGAAGCTGATAGTCTGCGGTATGATGACCCATATGTGCGTCGATACCACTGTCCGTGCAGCTATGGATTACGGCTATAAAGTAGAAGTTGTTGCAAATGCCTGTGCAACCATGGATCTTGAGATAAACGGAGAGGTGATCCCCGCTGAAACGGTCCAGAAGACCTATCTTGCCTCACTTAAAGGTGTGTTTGCTGATATAGTATAATAAAAAATCCCCGTTCATATGAACGGGGAAATTTTTTGCATTTTTACTGCATACCGCCTCTTACATAGAAGTTATCCTGAACTATGAGAGCACAGCCGCCGAGGAAGTTATTCTTTCCGTCAAGCTTGCTGAGAACAACTCTGTCAGCGATCTCCTCACTTACAAGGCGGATCATCTCTCTCTTCACATAGTCAAACTGCTTCTCATTGAGCTTGAAGTTATGAAGAACGATGCGCTTTGCAAAGTGGCTGATAGCAAGGTTATTCACGAGAACTGTATACTTTGCGATTATATCGTCAACGAGGCTCTTTACAGGCTCTTCGTTTCTCATAAGAGCCATAAATACGCTGTCGGTATTTATCTTGGACTTATCGCCCTCTGTAAGCTCATAGAGCACAGGGGTCTTATCCTTAGAATAGATCTCATAGAAAGCGTTGAGCATAGCTGTCCTTGAGAGCTCAGCCTTTACTGAACCGTTGGGATAGCCCTCATACTGCTTACCATTTGGACAAACTATATACTTCTCTATCATTGAAGTATATGAGACATAGTCGCTGGAGAGCTCGTTCTTATTGATAATAGCCAGATTGACCTGATTTCCGTTATGGATGAAAGCAGTATTTGTCTGGTAGCCGTTCTGAGTTCTGTAGTCGTTGCTTGCAAGAGCCATAAGTCCGATAGCATTGCCGCAGTGTATCTCGAAGTCGAGGCCGCTTGAAAGCTTATCGATAAAGTTGGTAAAATCGAGGATACCGTCCTTATAGAATATCTTGAGCTTGCCCCACATAGAGGGAACTACACCAACACCAAGGCCAAGGATCTTATCCTTTGTGAGACAGCTGTTCTCGACCATCTCATTGCTGGTATTGATTATGTAATTGATGATATCCTTGCTGGTGGTACGCTCATCAATTACCATACTTGCCTTATCGAGTATCTCGGAATTAAGGTTGGTCAGACCTATGCTGACCTCTTTTTCGTCAACTGTAGCACCAAGTGCGAAACGGCTGTTTACATTTATATCGATGAGGATCTTCCTTCTGCCCTTCTGGAGCTTTTCTGTATTTACCGGAGCCTCACCTATCTCAACGAGGACGCCTTCCTCGATCATTTCATTGGTAATAATGGTAACAGCGGCTCTTGTGATCTCAAGGGCACTTGCTACATCCACACGGGAGATAGGTCCGGATTCCCTGATGACACGGAGAATCTGCATTCTGTTTCTTCTTTTAAGATCAAGCTTGCTGATTCCTCTTTTTTCCATTTAAACATCTCCATTCCAAAATTAGTAAATAAGTAGTTCACTACACAAATTTATTATAACACACTTTTATTAAAAATAAAACAGTAAATTGCAAAAATAATAAAAATCAGCGTTTTGGACAAACTCAAGCGAGGATTTTTGTCAGATATTCCGTAATCCGGACCATCATGGGCAATGTGGCTACAGAGAATACTGTACCGGCAGTAAAAAGTTCCGAAGCGTATACAGAATTGCGTCCATAGCGTATGCATTGAAGGGTACACATTGCCGCCGGCGGTGCTGCAGCTGCAACGATAACAGTCATACGAACTTTTTCATCAAGGGGAAGAAGTGATAAAAGAACTGACAGGATAGCAGGCAGCAGCAGAAGTCTCAAAGCGCAGACTATATATACTCTTTTATTTTTCAGCAGTTCAGGAATATCTGTCTCAGCCATTGTCACTCCCGAGACTATCATTGCCAGAGGAGTGTTCAGCTGCACCACAAAATTAAATGCACGGGAAGGGACCTCCGGCAGCCTGAGTTTTAAGAAAAAGCAAATTATTCCCAATACTATTGATATTATGGTGGGCGAGTAGAAGACCTTTATGACCTTCTTAATATCTCTTTCACCGGAAATAAGTATGATGCCATGAGTCCACACAATGATATTAAAAACCGTTATATAGGCAGTCAGATAGAAAACTCCCTCCATTCCGAAGAGTGCATTCATCAGCGGTATCCCCATGAAGCCACAGTTGGAATATATAGCAGAAAAGCGATCTATCTCAGTTTCTCTGTCCTCTTTTTTCCGGATAAAAATATATGCCGCAGCAATAAGTATGGCCATTGAGCCTACGGAAAGTGCAAATGTAAGCAGCAGGTTCCGCACAAGCTCCGACTTATAATCCGTCTGGTATGACATGAATATTACAGCAGGGTTCACGACCTGAAGTACAAGCTTTGAGAGGTCCTTATTCGACTCACGGCTTATGATATGAGCCTTAAAGCAGAGTACGCCCACCATGATAAGAATGAGCATTATTATCGTCTGATCGAGTATTGTATTTGCCATTAATCATCTTCCATTCATAAAAAACGGCTGTTACACATTGTGCAACAGCCATTGTTGTTATTCTCTGATCATCAGAAATCGAAATCTTCTAAATCGGAGTCGTCAAAATCGAAATCATCATAGCTTGAAGATGAGCTCTTATCCTCGCCCTTCTTCTCAAGTGACTCAGCAGATGTCTCGATGACCTTCCAGCCTTCGCCCTTGAACTTAACAACGCAAACCTTTCTTGTTACTGAATTCTTGTCTCCGTCATCATTTACCTGAACCTTTATCTTGTACTCAAAGCCCTTCTTAGCCTCAGGATCGTCAGCACCAGCGCTCTCCCATGTCTTCTCAGCACCCTTAAGAGCCTTCTTGTTGATCTTCTTGCCCTTCTTAACAGTCTTTAACTTGAGCTTGAGTCCGTCATCAAAATCGTCAGCCATGTCGTCGTTGTAATCTTCGATCATGTCCTTCCAATCTTCGTCGTCCTTGAGTTCCTTGATCTTGTCATCAGGAAGAGTGAGTGAGTAGTAAGCCTTACCCTTGCCCTTCTTTGTGATGGACTTTGCATACTTCTTAGCAGCACCTGATGCACCTGTATGTGCAATGATGAAGCAGAGAAGGATTATGAGAACGATGAGTCCGGCAACAGCGCCGATAAGGATAGCAGGATTCTTCTTTGCCTTCTCAACCATTTCGTTAGGGTTGAAACCATTCTGATTGTTTGCACCCTGTCCGTAAACGTTGTTATCCTGTGCAAAGTTGTTTACCTGTGCTGCAGCGTTAGCGCCCTGTGCCTCAGCCTGTGCTGCAGGACAGCTGCATACTCCGCCTTCGGGAATTTCATTTCCGCAAAATTTACAAAAAGCCATATAAGAACCTCCATAAAATATAAATTTCTGATTTATTTTATCACAGAATTTTCACAATGTCAAGAAAAAAGTAAGATTTTGTATTAACTAATAAATCTTTTCGGCATTTTAAACAACCAGTAGTATTTTTTCTCAAGTTCTTCCGGCATTTATTACAAAGTAGAATTGCCCTAATTTTCTGTAAAAATCAGTCCTTTTCTGACAAGCAGATATGATATACAAGCTATCAAAGCAGGTACAAGCGCAAGCGGCAGCATCAGTAAAAGCTCTCCGCCGGACAGTGCCTCTGAAGACGGATCCGGTTCGATCAGATTCAGTATCTGCAAAAAATAAGAATTGATAAGCTTATGGGCACGGTAGAACTGAAAATGCCTCCTGACTGACAGTGCAAGAACAGCCCAGCTGACCAGATAGGGCAGCGAGGCAGAAACTCCCATAAGAAAGGCTGTTCCGGCTGCACCGGCGGCTTTATCCTTGATATCCTTTCGGGCACAGACTATTGAATAGTTCACAAGGATGACCGCAAGTATCCCAACTCCGCATATGCCGCTTACCGTCTTCATTGCCGCTGATGAAGAACCTGCAAGGGTAAAGCCTACAAAAAGTGCAAAAATATCGGCAGCCATTACCATACAGATCGTTTTAAAGTATCTCATTGCTACTCCTTCCGGCAGATATCTGCATAAAGCATGATCTCAGGGACAAAATATATTCCGGGGGTGATAAAATGGATGAAGAAGATGTAAAGATCTATATTCCCGCTCCTTCCGGAACAGCTGACAAGGATGTCCCCATGACCGAT
>ODAI010902931.1_pt1 | contig 18489 bp, 12 predicted proteins | sample 1539321 | NCBI WGS metagenome assembly ODAI01 (sample SAMN02144231, study PRJEB22623) | gut metagenome | biome: sheep rumen | host: Ovis aries | place: New Zealand
AACGTGTGGGCGATCTTGACGACCTCCTTCGTCTCCGCGATGTTCTCGGCGTAGGGCTTGGCGGAGGCGTCGTACATGACGGAGGAGAAGCCGAGCTTCAGCGCCTCCATCGTCTTCTCGAAGGTAAGACCGTGGTCGTAGTGGACAACAACCGGAACAGTCGCGCGTTTCGCCGCGGCGACGAGCGCCGGCGCGATGAGCGGAAGGTCGCCGTAGGGCAGGAGCACCTCGGCTGTCCCGATGATGATTGGGCTGCGCGCCTCCTCCGCCGCGCCGATCGCCGCCTCTAGCATGTCGGTGTCGTGCGTGTTGAAGAGTCCGACGGCGTACTTTTCCGCCTTTGCCTTTTCAAGAACTTGGTCTAGATTTACAAGCATGATGGTAGTCGTTTGTCGTTAGTCGTTAGTCGGTAGTCGTTAGTCGGTGGTCGACAGTGAGGAGACGAGGCGCCGGAGTTCTGCGATGGGGCGCATGCCTTCGACTGCGCCCGGAGCGGACATCGCGCCTACCGCGGCGATTCCGCCGAGCTCAAGTATCTCTTTTTCAACGAGGCCATTGAAGATGCCGACGAGGCATCCCGCGCAGTATGCGTCGCCAGCGCCGGTCTTGCCCTTGATGAATCCCTCGGGAAGCGCGACGGACTTTACCTCCGTCCAGGCGCCGTCCTTGAGAAGTGAAACGCCCTTCTCGGGCATGTGGATCACAACTCGCTTCTGCACGCCGAGTTCGAGAAGCCGGGCCGCGACTTCCGGTAGGGCGGACGCGCCGCGCACGCCGTCCATTCCGGCGATCCGCGCCGCCTCGATTTCGTTGACGATGAGATCGTCGACGTAAGGCAGGCATTCGCGTACAAGGGAATAGCGATCCGAGTTCTCGCTGACGAGATCGATTGCCGTCTCGACGCCGCGGCGCCTGAGTTCGCGCAGTATCCTAAGCCCGTCGCCAGCGTCGATCTTCGCGAGCAGCAGGAAATAGCCGAGGAGCACGAGATCACCCTCTTGGACGAGATCAAACGGGAAGTCATCATAGCCCCATTCGGCGCTCGCGCCTGGGTAGGTGAAGAAAGTCCGCTCGCCGCCCGGAACGCTCATGACGTCCGTAAAGGAAGTCGCCGTCGGCTTCACCACGACGCCAGCCGTGTCGAGCCCGCGGCGCTTCAGTTCCGCGACGGCGAAACACCCGTCGTCGTCATCCCCCACGGCGCCGAACGCCGACACGGGAATCCTCTCGTCGAGGATGTGGATGTCGCAGCCGGTGTTTGGCACGAGCCCGCCCGGAACGCGGGAGCGCGCATGTATCTGCGTGAGCTCTCCCGCCTTCGGGTAAGCGCCGATCTCGTTGATCTTGTCGACGAGAATCGAGCCGGCTGCAACGACCTTTCGCATTAGTTCGCCTCGGCGATCAGCGGACCAGCGAGCTCCTTGAGGAAGAAGAGGCGGCCGGGAATTGTCGGGATCCAGCTCGAGGTGACCCAGCGCGACGGTCCGTAGCGGAGCGTCATCCAGAGGGACATGCCCTGCCACTGCATGCCGCGGCCAAAGGTGCCGTCGGCGCCGCCAATCGCATAATCGGCCTGGAACATGAGGCCAGGGCCCATCGTGTTCGCGCGGCAGGGAACGAGCGTCGTCCTGGACTTGAAGGAAGTCTGCGCATTCTGCTCGATCGTGAGCGGATGGAGCTGCACGCCGATGCGGTAGGGCTGCGCGAGCCACTCCTTGTCGGTCTTGAACTCGCCGCCGATCATCGGCTCCCAGAACGCGATGTGGCACATACGACCGATACCGTAGACGAGGACGAGCTTCGCACCCTCGGCCTTGAGAGCGGCAATCTTCTTCGGATAAGTCGGAAGGTTCTTCTTCGTCGCGAAGTTACGGTGGTCCTTCGGGACCGTGAGCTTCCCGAGCGGATTGTAGAACGCCTGCTCCATAGCATACTGGAAGCTCGCGTCGCCGACGAGGGGATTGCCCTTGCCGTCAGCCCACTCATCCATGTTGAAGCACCACACGTGACCGCACGAGACGTTCCACTCCTTGAGGAAGTAGACCGCCCACTTGTACATTCCCATCGGACCGACTGGGAGGATGAACGCGATCTTCTCGCCGCGCTCCTTCGCCTTGCGGATCTCCGACGCGATCTCGTGACCCATCTTCACCTCGAACTCGACGAGGTCGCTGCACTGGACGGGCTTAAACGCCTTGTTCCAGAACTTCTGCGGCTTTACGACGTCCGCAGGCTTGTTGCTGCAGCACTTGTCGATCTTCTTCATGTCCCAACCGGCCGGATAAAAACCTTCCAGCAGGGAACCTTTCACCGTGCTCATGAAATCCATGTTTCATTCTCCTTGTTTTGGGTTGTCGCAATACTGCGCTTATGTGCCGCCATTCTACCACTAGCATTGTTTTGGAGTCAACAGAATGCATTGCATTTTTCGACAAGACTCTATTGACATTTTCGATACACATGTTTTATAATGCCCCCATGCGAAAAGTTCTGGTCATATCAACGATAAACGGAATCGCCGGCCGAAACGAACTCACCGGCATCTTCAACTATGTCAACGACGGCCACGACTGGAGCATTCGATTCGTGCAGGATCCTAGCGACATAAACGGTACTGCACTTAACGCCATCGCGACAGAGGGGCTCAACGGGATAATCGTGAGCCCACGCGTGATGACGCCGCAGATCGAAAAGCTGCTGAACCTCTCGACGCCTGCCGTGATGATCCACTGCCCCGACGGAACGATACCGCGACACGGGACTCTCTACGCCCTTCTCAAGAACGACGACCGCGCCGTGGGGAAGACTGCCGCGGAGCACTTTCTCTCCAAGTCGAAGTTCAGGACATATGCCTTCATACCGACGCCTTCGCCGACGAACTGGTCCGACGAGAGGCTTGCGGGCTTTGCAGAGGGGCTCGCGCAGAAAGGGGCGGCGCCGGTCGTCTGGCGTCCAGAGCGTGGTGCACTCGAGGACTTCCTAGCGTCCTTGCCAAAGCCCGCCGCGGTCCTTGGCGCGACGGATCTCGAGGCAATTAACGTGCTGACCGCCTGCCGCAAGCTCAAGATCGACATCCCCTCGCGCGTCGCAGTGCTTGGAGTCGACGACGACGAGATGATGTGCGAAGCGACAAAGCCGACGCTTTCCAGCGTACGGACGGACGATGCGGGGCTTGGACGGCGTGCTGCAGAGGTGCTTGACTCGCTCATGTCCTCGAAGCGAGCAAAGCCGCCGAAGAAACCCGTTCTCGTTCCGCCGGTCGGCGTGACCGAGCGCAACTCTACGCGCGCAGTGCCCCCTTCCGGCTACATAATCCAGGAGGCGCTGTCGTTCGTCCGGAGGCATTTCGCCGAAGGCATAGGCGTAGACGACGTAGTGAAGCACCTGGGCGTCTCGCACTCGCTCGTGCGCGAGCGCTTCCGCACCGTGCACGGAAAATCACTGCGAGACGTCATCCTCGACATGCGCATAAAGGCAGCGATGTCGATCCTTTCGCGGACAAAGGCATCCGTACGCGAAATCGCGTTAAAAGTCGGCTTCTCGTCAGACGCCCATTTTGTCCGCTACTTCAGAAAGAAGACGGGGACGACTCCAGCCGCCTATCGTTCTTCCCGCGTCGCCTAGCCCTTCCACGTCGCGCGGCGGAAAGCGCTCATGGACATCGCGAAGCGCTTCTTGAAGAGGTTCTTGAGGTAGTTGGGGTTGGAGTATCCGCAGGCTGCGGCGATCGAGTCCATCTTCTCGCGCGTTTCCCTTAGGCGCCGCTTCACCTCGTCGAGACGGCGCTCGGTTATCGCCTGGAGGATGCTTCGCTTCTGCAACTCGCGGAACCTGAGGTCGGCGAGACGGCGCGAACACTTGAGGTGCCGCACGACGTCTTCGACGCCAATCCCCTCGAGCGCATGGCGGTCGATGTAGGCGACGGCCTTCTGGACGAGGCGACCCGCGCTCGAAAGCTCGCAGGTCGACTCGCGACGGACTACTTCCTTTATGTCCGCGAGGAGGACGCAGGAGTTCGGACCCTCGCCGTGCATCATCGAGTCAAGCGTCTCCGCCGCAAGATAGCCCTCATCCTCGAAGTCAGGCATCACCGACGAAAGCCGGGGATGCGTGTTTTCGCAGATGAGCGTGTCGTTGTCTACGCCGAGCACGGCGATGTCCTGCGGAACTCTTACCCTCTTCGAAGACAGCAACTTAAGGAGGTCGTTCGCACGGTCGTCGTAGGCCGCAAAGACGGCAGCGGGACGTTTAAGCTTCAGCGCCTCTGACGGATCGAAAAGCTCCTCGCACCAGATGCCGTTGTCCTTGAGCGCCTTCCTGTACGCCTTGAATCTCGCAAGGTCCCAGTCAAGCATCCCTTCGGAATGGAGAAACGCATACGACCTGGCGACGCCCTGCCCCATGAAATACTGTGCCGCCGCGTAGCCGATCTTCTCGCCGGAGTTGCGTATCGTCACTAAGTTCCTCCCGCGCCGTTCGAGAGGAGCGGAACGGATGTCCATCACTATCGTGGGCGTAGAGACATCCGCAAGCGGAACTACCGATTCCTCTGTCTCGGGAATGGAGACTATGAAACCGTCCGTTCCGCACGACACGGCCTTCTCGACGAGTTCGCGCGTAAGTTCCGCCCGCGTGCGAACAAGCGTGACGTCCCAAGGCGAATCGTCAGGGTATCGCTCGCTAAGGTAGCGGAAAATTCCGGCGAGCTTGTTCTGCCCCGCGACGCCGGCCATTTTCAGCGCAATGAACACCTTTTTCTTCATTGCGAATATCATACCATATTCTTTTCCGAAAATGTGTGGTTTTTTTGCTGATTTAAGTATAGCACTGAAAACGGCAAATTGATACAATAGTCGCATCATGAACATCAACAAGATCAATCCGTCCACTCTCAAGATCACCGACATGCGCTTTGCCGACATCGACGGCGCGCCGAAGCGCTGCACGCTGATGAAGCTCTACACGAACCAGGGGCTCGTCGGCTATGGCGAAGTGCGCGACGCAAGTTCGCGCACGTACGCCGCGATGCTGAAGTCGCGCATCCTCGGCGAGAACCCCTGCAACGTCGAGAAGATCTTCCGCCGCATCAAGCAGTTCGGCGGCGACTCGCGCCAGGCGGGAGGCGTGTGCGCGGTAGAGCTTGCGTGCTGGGACCTCTGCGGCAAGGCGTGGGGGCTCCCCGTGTGGCAGCTCCTCGGCGGCAAGTGGCGCGACGAGATCCGCTGCTACTGCGACACCGACTCGGAGGGCGGCGGGCGCGACATGGGCGCCGCCTTGAAAGAGCGCATGAAGATGGGCTTCACCTTCCTCAAGATGGATCTCGGAATCGAACTTCTCACGAACGTCAAGAATGCGCTTGTCGCGCCGCTCGGCTACCTCGAGTACATGAGGAAGATGAAGCACGTCGTGCAGACGCCGCACGGTTCGATCGACCCGAGGTCGATGCGCGGCGAGGCGTTTGAGCTTTTCACTACGGCGCACGGCCATACGGGAATCCATATCACAGAGACGGGGCTCGACTACCTGGAGAAGTATATGGCGGACGTTCGCGACGTTATCGGATGGGAGGTTCCGATCGCCATTGACCATCTTGGACACATCCCGTACGAGGACTGCGTGCAGCTTCTGCGGCGCTTGGAGAAGTACCATCTCTCGTGGGCCGAGGATGTGCTCCCGTGGCGCAACACTGAACAATGGAAACAGCTTCATGCGGCAACAACGACTCCGCTTGGAACTGGCGAGGACATCTACCTCAAGGAGGACTTCAAGCCGCTCCTCGAGTCGCATGCGCTCGCGGTGGTGCATCCCGACCTCCTCACCTGCGGCGGCATCATGGAGACGAAGAAAGTCGGCGACATGGCGGAGGACTACGGCGTCCAGATGAACATCCACATGGCCGAGTCTCCGATTGCCTGCCTCGCGGCGGTGCACACCGCGGCCGCGACCAGGAACTTCATGGCGCTTGAGCTCCACTCGGTCGACGTGCCGTGGTGGGGCGACATCGTGAAGCCCGCGCTTTCCTACAAGGGCGGATTCATCAAGGTCCCGACGAAGCCGGGGCTTGGCATCGACGAGCTCAACGAGAAGCTCATCAAGAAACAGGCTTGCAAGGACTTTCCTCCGCCGTGGAATTCCACGAAGGAATGGGACAAGGAATGGTCAAACGACCGCCGCTGGAGCTAAACTAAAAGCAACAAAACATGAAAGGCCACGAAATGAAGACGACATTTGTGACAACCGCTGCGCTTGCACTCGCACTAACTGCCCATGCGGAATTCAAAATCGACCGCTCGGTGATGAGCGACAAATACTGGTCGATCTGGAACGACGAAGTCCAGGCGAAGATCGACGCCGACATCGAGAAGTACCGCAAGGCGGACGCGACAGTCGAAGTCGCGGCTCCTGACGGCGCGGAGGTGAAGGTCGAGCAGGTCGGCCACGCGTTCTACTTCGGCGCGCACATCTTCAACTTCAACCAGCTAGGGAAGAAGGAGTGGAACGACCGCTACAAGGAGCTCTACGGCACGCTCTTCAACTCCGCGACCGTCGCGTTCTATTGGCGCACGCTCGAGCAGTATCCGTACGCCCCGCGTTTCGAGGAGCGCTACGAGGACACCGAGGAGTACTGGAACCGCGAGTACGAGCGCGACCCGAAGGCTGTCGCGTACAAGCCGCATTGGCGTCGCCCCGCGCCCGATCCGGTGATCAGCTTCCTCAAGACGCGCCGTGTGCGCATCCACGGCCATCCGCTCGTCTGGGGCAACAACGCCTGGCACACGCCCACTTGGCTCTGGGACGACTTCTGCCCTGAGAACGAAAAACGCGCACTTGAAGCCGCGACCGGCGTCCAGCTGCCGGTGCGCGACATCAAGCAGCCAATCTGCACCAAGGACATGAGGAACGACCCCAAGGAACGCTGGTGGAACGGCGCGTGGAAGGAAATCTACGCCAAGCTCTCCGAGGAGGAGATCGCCGCGCTCGTGCCGACGTTCGTGAAGGCGCAGCGCGACTTCTACGAGAAACGCGTCCGCGAAATAGGCGAGCGCTACGGTTCGCGCATCGACTCGTGGGACGTGGTTAACGAGAGCGCGAGCGACTGGGCGCTCGGCAAGGGCGCAAAGAACGCGCTGCCCGTCACGAAGAGCCACTACGGGCTCATGCCAGCGAACTACGCGTACGAGGCACTCGTGCTGGCGCGCAAGTACATGCGCCCCGGCGCGTGGCTTAACGTCAACGAGTACAACATGGACGCGTTCCCCGGGCAGATCGCCGACCTCGAGCGCAACGGCGCGACGTTCGACGTCGTCGGCTCGCAGATGCACCTGTTCAATCCGGCGGAGTCCAAGAAGCTAGCCGCGGGCGAGTTCACGGCCGAAACGCGGCAGAAGGTCTCGCCCGAAGGCATCGCCACTACGATGGCAAAGGTCGCGAAGGCGTCGGGGGGACGTCCGATACACCTTTCCGAAATCACCATCACCGCGCCGGACAACTCGCCAAAGGGACAGATGGTGCAGGCGATCATCATGCGCAACTGCTACCGCGCCTGGTTCGCGGTCGAGAAGATGAACGGCATCACGTGGTGGAACGTCGTCGACAACTGCGGCGCGCCGGGCGAGCCGTCGATCTCCGGCATCTTCACGCGTGACATGCAGCCCAAGACCGCATACTACGCGATGGACGACCTCGTCAACCGCGAATGGAAGACGAAGACGTCCGTAGTAGCGAAGGGCGGCAAGGTTTCCTTCCGCGGCTTCCGCGGACGCTACCGCCTCACCTGGAAGGACGCCGAGGGCAAAGATCGCAGCAAGTTCGTCGAGGTCGAATGACGATGGCAAGCTCGGAAAGGAAACGACATGTTAAAGGAAAAGTTTGACCTAACTGGAAAGATCGCCCTTGTCACCGGCTCGACGCGAGGGATCGGCAAGGCGATTGGCGACGCGCTCGAGGAATACGGCGCGAAGGTAATCCGCCACAACACGAAGGTGTGCGACCTCTCCGACACCACCGCAATCGAAGCGTTCTTCGCAAAGCTTGAGGCGGAAGGAACAATGCCCGACATCCTCGTAGCGAACGCGTCGATCCAGTCGAAGATACCATGGACGGAGTTTCCGATGGACGAGGCGCAGAAGGAGATTCAGGTGAACTTCCTCGCGACGCTAAGGATGTTCCAACTGTGCTACCCGAAGATGAAAGCGCAGAAATGGGGACGCCTCATCGTCGTAGGTTCCGTAAACGAGCGCCGTCCTCATCCCGACATGTGCGTCTACGCCGCGACAAAGTCGGCACAGGAAAACCTCGTCAGGGGAATCGCGCGGCAAGTCGCGGCCGAGGGAATCACGGTGAACAATCTCTGCCCGGGAGTCTTCTACACCGACAGGAACAAGGACTGCCTCGCGGATCCCGTCTACGGCCCGAAGGTGACGGCGGCAATTCCGATGCACGACTACGCGATGCCCGAAGACGCGGTGGGAACCGCCCTTCTCCTCGCATCCGACGCAGGGCGCTACATCACAGGCGCGACAATCATGATCGATGGCGGACTCTCAATCCCGGGTTAACAAAAATGAATTACAAATGGCGAGCACTGGCGCTTCTCTGGGTGGCGTTCTTCCTCCAGCAAGGCACTCGGCAAATCTTCGGCGCGACGCTTACCTCGATACAAGGGTCGCTCGGGGCGAGCGCCGCGGCGATAGGCGCCGTGGCGACGGTGTTCACGTTCGCCTACGGGCTCTCCGTTCCGTTTGCTGGCGCCGCGGCTGATCTCTTCAATCGCAAGTGGATGGTCGTGTCGGGAGTGTTCGTCTTCTGCCTTGGAATATTCGCATCCGGATTTGTGTCGTCTCTTGGGTTGATGATCGTTTCCTATGGAATCCTCAACGGCTTCGGACAGTCGTTCTACTACCCTTCCGCGACGTCTATAATCGGCGAGCTTCACAAGGAGACTCGCGCAACGGCGCTGTCCATACTGCAGATGGGGCTATATGCCGGCATAATCGGGTGCAGCGCGGCATCCGGGTGGCTTGCGGAGTCTGGCGCGGAGGGCTGGCGCATACCGTTCAAGGTGTTCGGCGGTATCGGCATCCTCTGGGCCGTCGTGATGGCGTTTGGACTGCGTGATGGTAGCCGCAAAGAACACAAAGAGCGCAAAGTCGAAAGCAAGCCGTCGCTAAAGGAGGCATTCAAGGTCTTTGTCGGCAATCCCTCTGCGCTTCTTCTGGCGGCTGGGCTTGGGATGATGATCTACGTCGACGTCGGCTTCAAGACGTGGATGCCGAGCCACCTCTCCGAGTCGTTCGGAGTCGCAAAGGGTTCCGCCGCGCTGAACGCCGTCCTCTGGCACTATATCGGCGCGTTCGTCGGCGTGACGCTTGGCGGCAGGATTTCCGACAAGCTTGCAAAGACGCGGCCATCGGTGCGAATGGAGACGAACATCGCCGGTCTCGCCCTCGCCGTGCCGTTCATCGTCTGGATGGCTTACGCGCCGTCGCTTCTCACGTGCGGCGTCGCGATGGCACTCTTCGGCGTGTTCCGCGGCGTCTACGACTCGAACCTAATGGCGTCGCTCTTCGACCTAATACCGCAGCGCTACCACGCCTCGGGCGCTGGGCTGATGCTTTCATGCGCGTTCGTCTTCGGCTCGACGTCGCCGGTCGTGCTTGGACTCGTGAAGGACGCTTTCTCGTCGACGACCGCGCTCGCCTCGCTCGCGGCGTTCTACATCGTTGGAGCAGTCGTAATCGCCATTGCGAGACGGCGACAATATTTTCGTTCATGAAAGGAACTCCGATGATTGTCAAAAAGCCTACACTACCGTTTCGGCACTTTATAGCGTTTCGGCAATCCCCAAGATGGCGAAACGTTAGTGGAGCCTTCGGACACAATCGGAGTTAATCAAAATTAAGAAAGGAATGATAAAATGCCATCACTAGCAGATATGCGTTCAAAGGCCAAAGAGGCCGGATTGATGAAACTCGACAAACTCATCGCGAAACGCCAGACGATTCCGACAAGCGAATTCCCGATTCCGGTAAAGGAGCTCTGCGAGCGCTTCGAGAAGCTCTACACGGGATGCGTCAACGACGTCATGCGCGAGGCGTGCCTTCTCGACCAAAATCTGCCACACGAGATAATGCCGCTCAGAGACGAGATGGTCGTCTGCGGCGAGGCGTTCACCGTGAAGTCCGCGCCAAACTGCATGATCGAGGGCGAGATGACGTTCCGTGCGCAGATGCTCGACGACTTCAAGCCGAACGGTGTCGTCGTGTGGGATACGTCTGACGACGTGGAGGCGTCGCTTTGGGGCGGCGTAATGACGGCAACTGCGATGACAAAGGGAATACGCGGCGCTGTGATCGCCGGAGGAATCCGCGACACGAAGCAGATTCTCGAGCAGAAGTTCCCGATATTCTACAAGTACCGCGTCTCGAACGGCTCGCTTGGCCGCTGCATGATAACGCACTACCAGGTACCTGTCAGGATCGGCAAGGTCACGGTTCGTCCCGGCGACATCATCATGGGCGACATCGACGGCGTAATCTGCATTCCGCGCGAAATCGCCTACGAAGTCCTGCTCCGCGCCGAGGGAATCGAGCGCAACGAGATCGACATCTTCAGCTGGGTGCACCAAGGCGACACCATCAGCGAGATCATCGACAAGGGCGGGTATTTCTGACGCAGACCGCCGCGCTCTTGAGCATCAGCTCGCGGAGACGCGCGATGTCCGCGTCGGTGAAGCCAGTCGACTTTACGTAGGACTCGATGCGTGCGTTAAGCGTGTCGCCCGGATATTTGTTCATCACTTCAAGGAGCGCGGCGTATGTGTTGTTGCGGTTGAACCAGTCGTGCTCGTCTTTCCAGAGGGCCGACGCCTCCCAGTCGCGCGCCAAGTCCTCTGCGGAGACGCCAAGGAGCCCATTGATCAGGAAGGCAAGCGTACCGGTGCGGTCCTGCCCGCTCGAGCAGTGGAACAGGAGCGGCATATTCTTCGCGTCGACGACGAGCTCGAGCCCCTTCCTGCATGCCTCCTTCGCCCATGGTTCGTCCATCTGGGAATAGCAGCCGGACGAGATTTCCACGCGGCGCACCGACGGGCCGAGCGGCGAGTCCGCGAGCCCTTCGCATTCCTTTGGCCCACGCAAATCCAGCTCCGTGCAGATGCCGAGCGCGTTCGTCATGAAGTTGACGCCCGAATCGTCGAGACGCATGCGAGGCAGTTCGCCGGGGCACTCCGATGCATTCTCGCAAAGGTTCGCCGAGCGGTAAAGGAGCCCTTGCTTCACCCGCCGCCCGTCGGCAGTGCGCCAGCCGCCAAGGTCGCGCACGTTCGGCACGCCAGGGACGCGGATAAGGCGCGGCGGACGGTCCTCGGTGAAAAACGAACCTGTAGCCGAGCCCTTCCCAGCAACATCGACAGACCAGTGATAGCGGCAACCAACCCTGAAGTTGTCCCACTCAAACCGCCCGGTCGTGAGATAGACAAAGTTCGTGTCGCAAACGCACACGTCGTCATCCTCGCGCCAAATGCGGAAATGAAGCCGTTCCTTCCTGGAGTTTATTCCGCTCCATACAAAGACGACGGGCTGCGGATACCATCCAAGCGCCAAAAGATCCGCACGGTACGCGGCATCACCCGCCTTTGACATGCGCTCCGCGTCCGAGGAGTCGAAGAACGACTTCTGACCTTCGCTCAGAAGCGGAACGACCGCGCCCTCCGCCGGGAGCATCAGCTCGACGGCAGACGCAACGCTGCAGGCCGCAGCCAGGACGATGGCAAGAAGCATCTTCACGTTTCGTTCGCTCAGTTGTTAGCCGCCGCGCCGATGCCGACTATGAAGAGCTGCGACTTGGATGTGGTGGTCTGGAGTTCACCGAGCGCTCCCTTGATATCCGTGAGGGTCGCATTGAGCGTGAACGTCTCGGTGTCTTCGAGATTGTCCTTGCAGACGAGGCCGAAGGACGCACCGACGCTCGCGCCGATTTCCGCAGCGCGGAACCCGACCGCAACCGTACCGCCCTCGCGCGCAATCGACGTGAACGCGATGAACTTTCCGCCCTGTCCGTCATCAAGGCCCTTGATGCCGCCGTTCGTGCCCGGAATGTCCCATTCGTCCGCAGGACGCGGACCGTATTCGCCGTACTCGTAGCACCCGATTGCCGGCTTCTGGTATGAGAAATACTTCCCGTCGAGGTCTTTTTCAAGGCCGGCGTAGTCCGTGCCCGCCTCGATCGCAGGCGAAGTCGCGGCGAGATGGTAGTCGCCGTTCGCGGTGTCCACGAAGAGCGGCGTTCCGCCGAAGAGGCAAGTCACAGTCTTGGTCCCGACTGCGGAGGCGATTGCTGCGTCCTTGTACGCCACATTCGCATCGCCCGCCGTTGCCGTCGCTTCCGCCGCGTTGCCGGAGACGATGCAGTTGATCAGCGTCGTGTCTGCCTGAGCAACGTAGATTCCACCGCCAAGCGATGTCGTTCCGACAACGCTGTTGTTCGCGATTGTGGTATTGCGAATGATCGTTGACACCTTGTCCGTGCTGCTATTTCTGACGATAATACCAATACCACCACCATTGGAGTTCCCATCGTTCCATCCCGGGCCGGCTGTATTTCCATAAACAAGGCATGTGTCAATCTCCACATTGAGTGCCCCTACTCCTCGAATGCCAATTCCACCGCCCACGCCAGCAAAGGCCGTTCCCGCAGAGTTATTCGCAACAACAGTGTGGTCAATCCTAACCGCTCCTGCACCAGAAACGCCGATTCCGCCGCCTGTGTTGTTTTGCGCATAATTATTCGTGATGCAACACCAAGAAATTACACCACCATCAGTAATATTCACACCACCAGCTCCGCTATTGTTGTTTTTGACCTTGCCGCCAGTTATGGTCACACCGGAGATTGTGGATCCTTCACTAAGCGTTGCAACACGGCTTGATGCAGTGTTCACCACGCCCGCGTACTTGATTATAGTGTTCGTCCATCCCTGGCCGACGAGCGTGACGCCGCCAGTGACCATCAGCTGCGCGTCGATCTCGAAAAGACCGTTGCCAAGCGTGACGGTTCCGTGCGTCGGAACTGCGGCGTCGATCGCAGCCTGAATACTTTGGCGCGTCTCCTCTGCTGTCGCGCCCGGGAGAAGTCCGTCGCCGGGTTCCGGAGGATCAACCGTGCCCGGTTCGCCGCCGCCTGTGCCGGGATCGTCGCCACCACCACTGCCGGGATCGTCGCCACCACCACTGCCGGGATCGTCGCCGCCTGTGCCCGGCTCATCGCCGCCGCCCGTGCCGGGATCGACCGCAGCGCCCGATTTGGTGCGGAGGTTGAAGTCGTGGAGCTGCACGACGGGGGACTCGTGCGTGACGGGATTCGTCGACCATCCGCCGAGGCGGATTTCACGGAACTTGTTGCTGTCCGTATCGACGACAAAAATGCTGAAGTGATAGGCGGCCTGCGTCCCCAGCTCGTGCTGATTGGGTTTGGCAGGATAGTTCACCCCGTAGGCACTCGCGACCGAGACGGCGGACGCCCTGATCGTGTTGCCGCCGTTGACCTTTTCGTCGTATGGATCCGTGATCTCTTTCGTATTTGTGAAATGGAGATGCCCCGCGACAAGACCGAGGAACGCCTTGCCCTCGTGCGTTCCGAGATTCCAGGGACCGACCTTGTTCGCGGGGTTCGCGTAGCTGTTCATGAATCCGTTCATCAGCGTTCCCGCGGCGGCGCGCGCCATCGTTCCGCCAAGCTTCTCCTCCGTGCCATGCGCGACCATGCCCATGACCGTGTTCTCCGGCGTCAGGTCTGCGTCGTACAGATTGCCGGACGCGTCATAGAACTGCGCCGCGTCGTAGACACGGTAGGCGGGATTGGCACCTGTGGCGCTGTCGTACATGCTCACGCAGGCGATGCGCACGTTGCTGCCGCCGGACGCGACGAGGCGGCGGAGGTCGATGTGGTAGGAGTTGCCCGTGTAGGCGCCGGACTGGTTGTCGCCGAGCTTCGCGGCGGCAAGGTCGCGATGGTAGGTGACATCGACGTTGTGCGCCTGCGCGACGGATGCGGACGTGTTGAAGTTGGTGAGCACATACGCCCACGCCGCGTCCGACATGTGCATGTCGGCACCGTTGAGCGAATAGCTGCGCTCGTGGTTGCCGTCTATCGCAAAGAGCGGGACGGTCGCGGGAACGTGCTGGTCGAACATGGCCTTCACGTTCCATATTTCGTTTGTATATTCTTCTTCCGTCAGTCCCACCTTTGTTCCGTCGCCGATGATCGGTGCTGTGGCGAAGTCTCCGCCGGCGATGACAGCGTCAAGCCCCGCGTCCGTTGCGAGCGAGCCCAGGAGGCGAATCGACTGCTCCGACTCGGTGAGGCAACCGGCCGACCCGTACCAGTAGGTCTTTACGGGGTCCGCCGCTGCATCATCCCCTTCCACGCGTCTGCACTTGTGGAAGTCAGTGATGAATGCAAACGAGATGTACTTGCGCTGGCCCGTCGCGGAGTCGATCGGATTCACCTGGTTGACTATCGTCATGATGTCTGACTTGAGCCCGGCCTCAAGCGCGGCGACATCGTCGCCAAACGCCAAAAGCCCAGCTGACAGCATCGTAACAAAAACAAGTTTCTTCATTTGAATCTCCCTTTTTTGTGATGACGCCAAAAGTATAGCAGAAGCGCAGATGTCGAACAATTATTCAGAGGTATACCCACGCGTATACAAAGGTATACCGCAGCTTCAACTCAGCGCAATTGCCGTGAAATCCGTCCCGGGATATCCACGCTCAATAACCTATCAAACAGCCACGCCCGCGCAGAATATCAAACAGCCGCGCCCGCGCAGAATCGCGATAACTGCGCATAATCACCGAAATACCCGCCAAAAATTAAGCCCCGCGAGGGTGTCTCCCCACGAAGTTCCGTCCGCAAAATGCTGGTATCCCGCCGCAAACGGTGTCGTGGCCTCACCTCGTCGCGACAGTCACAATGGCATACATCCCGAACCCGGGAATCGCGCCGTCCGGCCCGACCTTCACTTTCGCCGGCCGATCGCCAAGCGGCTCCTCGAACTCGGCACTTTCGCCGCGCGCGAGGGCAAGCCGCACGCCGTCGACCTGCTTTTCGGGGGCATAGTTCACGAGATGCACCGCGACATGGTCCTTGTCGAGGCGACGATACTCCGCGAAGACGTGGGCTGGAAGGCCCTCGAACCGGACTGGCGGCCGCCACCCCGACTTCTCGAGGTCTGCGACAAGCCTCCGTCCTCCGTCCTCTGGCGGATCCACGGTATAGCACCAGTCGAGGTCTGCGCCGGCGATCATGTCGGACGACTCGCGCAGCACGACATTCGGCAACCCGGCCAGCCGGGGAATGAAGCCGTTGACGCGCCGCTGCGCGTTCCACTCGTCGTAGCGGCCTGAGTCGCCGGTGACGACGAGCCGCCCGCCCTTCTTCGCCCATTCCACGAGGAAATCCATCTGTGCGTCGGAAAGCGAGACGAGGCAGGGAACAACAATCATATCCGTACCATCTGGCACGGCGATGGGCTCGCCGGGATATGCCACGAGATAGCCGTATGGAATGTGGCTGCGCAGGAATATCTCCTCGGCCGCCGCAATGCCCTGGTGCGTTGTCTCAGAGAAAAGCACCTCCCTTTCAGGATAGAAGATGCGCACCGGGTGCATCGTAGGCGCCGAAAGCTCGGCTCGATGCGATGCGACAAACTTGTCGAACACGGCGTGCAGGCGCTTGCGTCTCTCGAAGACTTCCCTGCGCAGGAAGCCCGGCTCGGGAGAAGGCGTAAGAATCGTGCGGTCTGTCGGAATGCCGCCGAACACGATGTCCTCGACCATCGGCATGAGGAACTTCGCCTCTCGCTCGGGAATGATCGTGCTGTCTGTGTCGCACAGGGCGACGATGCGCTGTCCGAGGTCCTGCGCAAACTTCAGGTCGCGGACGCGGTTGAAGATGCGCCCGTCCTTCACCTCGGGGAAGTTCGTGTTCTGCATTATTATGAAGTCAAACGGCCTGCACAGCTCCGCCATGTTCTGGGCCAGGTCCAGGAACCGCGCCCGGCTGCGGTACGGCGACGGATTGCCGGAGACTATTGCATCGTGCTTTACGGACTTGATATGCGCACGGAAGCGGGACATCACCCCTGTCATCGTCTCGCATCTCCAGAGCGCCCAGGCCTGAAAGACCGGATCCTTTGCGTCAAGATGGTGCATCTGGCTGCGGCCCATCCTCGGCAGCAGGGCGGACGAGGCGTCGGCGAAGCCGAACCTGCGCAGGCGCTCGTCCTCCGGAATCTTCGCAAGCCACGCACGAAAGGTCTTTTCGCAGCGGGCGCAATAACACGGATAGTCGAACACATTGTCGAACATGATGCCGTCGAAGCCGCCGTCCGTGAGTGCGATCGTGCACATGCGCTTGATGTACTCCTCCCACTCGCGGCAGTTTAGGCATGGCGCCCAGCGGAAGTACTGTCCGCCCCACAGGTTCTTGTTGCCCTGCCAGTCGACGGTCGCCCAGTCGTCTATCGAGGGGATCTCCCTTCTCATGAACTCGGGGTACAGCGTGCAGAACTGGACGTACGCGAGGGTCTTCACTCCATGTGCGTGGCAGTTCCTGACGAACTTCTGCACATTCGGGAAGTCGCCCTTTTCCATTTCCCAGCCCATGCCCTTGTAGAAGCGCGAGTGGAGGAAGTTGAGCCCCACTTCCTCCATCTTCTCAGGCGCGTGCTCGTCGAACCAGTCGAGCCAGTCCTTCACCCACAGGGCGTTGCCGTCTATGCTGCCGGTGCAGCTTTTGCCGACCCTGCGGTACATCGTGTAGGGCTCGTGCGCACCGAATGTCCAGCGCGTAGTCAGGGGATCGATCTCCGCCGACGCAATCAGGGCGGGCAAAGCCGCAGCTGTCGCCAACATCGCTTTCATAGTTCCACTCCTTGGTTTTCCGAATGACATGGCATCATGGGCTGGATTTTCCGGCGCCAGTTATCCTGACTCCGGGCGGAGCGTCGATCTTCGTGTCGATCGATCCGTCCGGACGTCTCTCGTGGCGAACCCGCACAACGCCCCGCGCCGTCGGGAGCGCGCCCTCCGCCCATTCGAGGTCTCCCAGGAACGGCTTCACGCGCACAGTCATGCCGCCGTCGTCCGTGGCTTCAAGCCCGAGCACATGCGCGATGCACCACGCCGCAGGGCCCGCGCTCCATCCGTGGCAGAGGGAATGGCGGTAGCCGGGATAGCAGAACTCGCCGAAATCGCCGTGGATGTCCTTCTTCCCGCTGACCGGCATTTCGTCAAGACGCGAGGCGTTGTTTGTCCACGAAAGGCTGAAGTCCTCCCAGAAGCTTGTCGCTCCCATGTCGAGCATCCCGCCCCAGTAGTCGCGCACCGTGTCCATTGCGCGCTGGTTCTCGCCCGCTGCGCTCATCGCCTCCAGCATATAGTATCCGTAGAACGTGGATACCCCTTCGTTGCCGTTCTTTCCGATGACGTCGCGGAACATCTCCTTCGCGTCCGAAAGGCCGCCGAGCGCAAGAAGCGCGGCAGCGGACTTCGCCCCCGCGGGATCGGGCCGTTCCGCACGCACCTTCGCGGCCTCGTCGCGGCATTTCGCGGCAAGCGCAGCATCGCCCGCCACATCCATCAGCTCCGCGGCGTCGTCAAGCGCGAGCGCGAGAAGTCCGCGCGTGCCGGCGTGGACGGCAGGCTTGTTGTGCTGCGTGGGCCAGTCGAGGAACACGTTGGAGAGCGGGCCGTCGCCATACGCGGCGGATTCGCCGCGGACGTTCTCCAGCACATGCGCGACGGTCGCCTTCAGGTATTCGCCGCGCGCGCGCACCCACGCGGCGTCGCCGGTGAAGCGATACCATTCGCGCACGACGCGGAGGAACCAGAGCGTGTAGTTCGGCATCGTGTTCATCCAGCCGTCCGCCGGAGTCGTGGCGATCGCGTAGTCGATGGAATCGGAGAGGACTTCCGCAGCGCCGAAGACGGACAGTATCGCGCACGCCTCTGGATGCATGTCACCGAGCCAAACGAGCCGGTCGCGCTTGATGCCGTCCCAGAGATAATCCTGGCAGCAGAGATGGACGGTGCGCACAGCCGTGTCGAATATGCGGTTCAGGCGCTCGTCCGAACACCTGAATTCGCCGAGGCGCGGCATCGGCCGCATAAGCGAAACGGCGCGTACGCACTCGAGGTTGACTTTGCCCGCGGTGACGAGGTCAAGCCGCACGAAGCGGAAGCCAGTGTTGCCGATTTCGACAATGCCCATGAACGGTATGTCGTGCACGCCGTCGCGAATCGCGTGGTCGTTGCTGGCCGACTTCGTACCGATGTCCGCCATCGTCTCGCCAACGCTCTCCCCGAAGCGGACGCGCATCTTCATGCCGCGCGGGCACATGCTCCCGATCTGGAGCCCGCCGTGCAGTTCGCGCCCGAAATCCAGGATCACCGAAGCCGGCTCGCCGTTGTTCTCCATCGCGCAGCC
>ODAI013883948.1_pt1 | contig 18488 bp, 20 predicted proteins | sample 1539321 | NCBI WGS metagenome assembly ODAI01 (sample SAMN02144231, study PRJEB22623) | gut metagenome | biome: sheep rumen | host: Ovis aries | place: New Zealand
CATAATTACTGAGCCAATGATTAATCCAGTCATACCAATAAACTCTGTATGAATAATGACTAATTGATCTAAGACACCATTTATTCCTCCTAAAACTCTTATACCAAGTCCAATAGAGAAAGAAGGGACTAACATTGATAATGTTAAAAGGACCACAAACACTTTCTTTCCTTTGATATTAGAAAAAGTCAGGAAATAGGCAGTTAATAAAGATAACACTACCGAAATAGAAGCACTAATAAAGGTATATAGAAATGAATTACCAAGTGCGGAATAGAAGTTCTTATCTTTGAATACATGAGTAATATCAGAAGAAGTAATATTAACTAAAAGGAAGATAAGAGGAAGTAAACAAAAAACAAAAATGCACGAAATATAGATGATTCTAAATATCTCGTGATTTTTACTTTTTAGGAAATGTAACTTATTAGAGCCACTAACGGACATTCACACTTTCCTCAATGGATTTAACTTTTTCATCTAATTGCTTCACCACAAAATTCTCAATGAATTCGGAAGCAGGATGATGATAGATATTGTATGGAGTGTCAAATTGAGCAATCTTGTTATCATCAATAACCATAATCCTATCTGATAATCCAAAAGCTTCTTCTTGATCATGAGTAACATATATCATTGTGATACCAGATTCTCTTTGTATTTTCTTTAATTCTTTTCTTAAAGATAATTTGATACTCGCATCTAATGCACTCATAGGTTCATCAAAGAGAATAATATCTGGATGTAACACTAAAGTTCTAGCAATGGCCACTCTTTGTTGTTGGCCACCAGAAAGTTGTCTTGGCTTTTTATTAACATGATCGGATAAACCCATCATCTCAATAATATTGTCCACTCTCTCTTTGATTTCGTTTTTATCGACTTTTCTCGCTTTTAAAGCGTAAGCGATATTATCGTAAACATTCATGTTAGGGAATAAGGCGTAGTTTTGGAAAACAATTCCAATATTTCTTTCATATGGAGTCTTATTAGTGATATCTTCTCCATATTTAAAGATAGTTCCGTAACTTGGTGACTCTATACCCACTAAGATTCTTAGCAATGTGGTTTTACCACATCCAGAAGAACCTAATATAGAAACAAATTCTCCTTCAGAGATATCAAAATAGATATTCTCTAGAATGATTTTGTTTCCATATTTCTTTCCGATATTCTCAACATGTAGAATGTTTTTATTTTCACTCATTATAAAGTCCACGCATCTAATAATTCATTCTTATATACTGGATCAAATAATCCTTGCATAGTAATCGCATTAATCTCAGTTGGATAATTTGGATCTTCAGGAGTCATATTCTTATATAATGGGTCAGGAATAAACTTCTCAACTTGTTTTTGATTTACTTCATCAAAGATATAGGTCCAAACATCCATCACACTTTTTCTTGTCTCTTTACCTTTAATAATAGTAGAGACATATAAGTTAGAAGGGGCTCCATAATCTAAGAAGGTATAATCTAAATCAGAATTAGATCTCATAAACTCCACACATTGATAAAGGTTCGCAAATCCAATTGCCACTTCTCCTCTATCAACTGATTTAATAGGGGCTAATCCTGAAGATGTGAAGTCTTTGATATTAGAATTTAATGCTTCAAAATATGTAATCGCCTCAGATAAGGCTCTAGATTTATCACCATTATATTTTTGAGTTAAGTAAGACACTACTCCGTTATAGAAAAGGTATCCGGTGCCACTACTTTTTGGATTAGGCATCTCAATTAAGTTCTTATAGATAGGATTTAATAAATCCTCATATGTAGTAGGAATCGCTATTCCTCTATCGTTTAATACTTTTTTATTAATGGCAATCGCTCCATAAGTAAAGCATTCAGGAGCGTATCTTTTATGACCATAGCTAATCGCGGAATCATTGAATTTGGAGAAATCAAATTCATTCATCTCGTAAAACATATCATTATGTGTTTGAGAGATGATCTCCACACTATTAGCTTCAATCTCATAGATGATATCAATATCTGTATTTTTACCTTCTCCTTTAAATTTAGAGACCATTGCTCCTGTACCCATATATTGGATAACAACATTGTATTCAGGGAATTTCTTACTCACTAAATCTTGAATGAAGGCAATTCTTTCATCTTCCATTGTTCCACATAGAACAATTGTTTCTTTTTGGTTACATCCGGTTAGAGTAGATGCAACGAGTGGAAGTAATGAGCATAATAATAATTTCTTTTTCATAATCTTACTTTTTTAAAACCTCTATATGTAATATAACCTCATATATAATAGCAACTATCTATCTAATAGTGAATTACAAAAATGAAAATTTTTTCAAATTTGTAATCTACTATATATTTTCTAAAACATATCGCTTCTACTAATACCTATATATCTATTATTCTAAATATATGAAAAAGAACAGATTCTTTGGTATCTACTATAAGCATCAATCTAGAGATGGCTACACGATTGCGGTCATATCTTCTACTAGTAACGAAGGAGATATGATTCAAGTCATCACAAACGATAAAGCATATCTCATTAAAGATATCTCTGAGGTAAAGATAGAAGATAACTTTAATGGTATATCTTTTGATATACATCAAGAAGACTTATCTATAGTAGGACATATCGCCTATGGTGAGCTGTTATCACCAAAGAAAGATATCATGTCCTACTATAGATATCTCCCTATTGAATGTAAGCATCAGATATATTCGATGCATCATGAAATAAGTGGATCATTAATAATAAATGGAACCTCTATTAACTTTGATAACGGAAACGGATATATCGAAGGAGATAAAGGAAGAAACTTCCCTAAAGAATATCTTTGGTTAAATGCAATAAATAAAGAGGCAAGTATTACTCTAGCGGTTGCCACTATCCCATTAGGAATAGCCACGATTAGAGGGGTTACATGCTTAATAGAATATAAAGGTAAAGAATATAGATTCGGAACATATAACTTTGCTAAAGCAAAAGTAATATCTAAGAACCATATACTAATCACTAAAGGTAAATATATATTAGATATATCTATAGATGAGAATAACTCTCATCCATTAAAGGCTCCTGTTAAAGGAGACATGGTTAGATATATTCATGAATGTCCTTCGGTAAGTATTAGATACATTCTCAAAAAGAAAAACGATGTCTTAATGGATATCAAGCATCCATTTGCATCGTTTGAGTATGTGTTTGGGGAATAGGCGTTGTCTTTCACCGACTGTATAAATACAAAGATTTTATCTCGATGTAAAAGTTTCCGACTGCATTAATACAAAAACTCTACTTTATTTCTTTATTAATTATTTTAATCAAACTAATTAGTGATATCGTGGCTTGAAGAGCCAACAATGCATCAAAACGAGTCGCTGTCTTGCTATGAGTTAAATCGTTAGCCAAATCAGAGGTACTTCTCAATAGCTTTCTTTTGTTCTCGTTGTTCGAACCAGGTAATTTGTAGGAAATATAGCCATCTATCATTCGTTTGGAATCATCAGGTGAGATTTTGTCTGGAAAATCTTTTGGATGGTGCAAGTCGTCATCATATATTTCTTTAGCAAGTAAGATGATGGTTTCACGACACCTAACACCTATTTGGTTATAATCAATTCTGTCGTTTGCTTCCTCTAATTCCTGCTGCATTTTCAAAACAGATTCATCGACAATTTCAATTCCGGTCTTTTTGTAACTACCTAATATAACTTCATCCTCATTGTATGAGTTTAGTAAATCTGAAATGGGTTTGTATGACTTATTAATATAATCTCTTCTAGACTGATATGTATCTAATTTGTTACTTTTGTAATAATTATACCAATCCCACAAATCTCCAAAGTCAGCGACCATTGATATCATCAACATTTTTAAATATTTTTTCAAATCAGCATGATTCTCTTTATAACCAGCATTACACGATTTTATTGAATCAACACCTGTGGCGGTAGATATTAAAAACTTTTTCTCAATCTCAACCATTTCATTTTTTTTCTGGTGTTGTTATTCCAACAATAGAATCCCAATCAACAATCGTTTCAATAATAGGCCTTATATCAGCAGATTCGACAAAATTATATTCATCGTCAAACAATTTTGAGGAATTCTCTTTTATGAAGACAATTATTTTTTGCAAGTTATCATAATCAATTTGTTTAAATATTTTAAAAGGCAATTCGATTAAAGCCTCATAATATGTCGTTCCACCATTCCAATTATCAAAACGAGTCGAGTTAATAGAAAATCTTCCAAGTTTAATTTTGTTGGAATATTTGCTTAGATATAGATCGTCCTTAAGATTTTGAACGATCATAGAAAAGATATCATTATGTTCAGACATTCGACACTCCAAATCAGTGCGAGATTTCTAGATGTTCTTTAATTGTCTCAACACCGCTTTCATCATAAACGGCCTTTATAGCTGCGTGAAAATCTTTAAAATCACCATCTCTGAGATTGTATTCTTTTTTTGCTATTGATGTGATTATAGCGTAATCATCGTTTGTCAATTCTCTCAAAGAACAATAATAGCCACAACCCTCACAAACATCAATGATTCCTGTTCTATGTAACAAATCTTTTGCAATGTCTCTTAGCCCATCTTGTTTGATGGCCCATTCTTTCATGTGTCCCATAATAAGCCCCTTTTTTAAATTGTATTATTTTGTTTTTTATATTTTAAAGCAAAACAACTTGAATTACTTTTATTTTTGATCAGCTTATAGACATATGGGAAAACAAAGAGAGAAAAATAGATTCGTAATTGATAAGAATCAGCCATATGAATATAACATCGCCATCATCATCCTTAGCGAACTATGTAATGAAGGAATAATAGATATTTTCGATATAGCATAAGCTCTTATTAAATCGAGGAAACTATATAATCTCCCAGCTATAGATATTTATGGTAAAAAATAAAGCAATTACAGCAATTAAAAAAGCGGTTGCCAAGGAAATGTGTTCCGGAGTAATCGCATCTCTTATATTCTAATCAAACTATTGTTTAGCGAATTCTTCTAAATTCCCTACAAGAGTGGTTATAAACTTCTCTTTGTTATATTTTAGACTTATGAAGCAATAACTTCCTCTAAAACCTCAAAAGAATAGTTAAAAACAGTTTTTAATTTATATTCTCCTTCAACTTTGATAGTCTTCTTCTCTATAATTTTATTTTTAATAAGATACATGCAAAACAAAAAATCATCTATATTGTCAAAAAACATTGTGCAAAAAAACGGGCTATATTTATCGTTATACTAATATAAAGTATTATTATTTTTTGCTTGTAGTGCCTGATCTAACCAAAAAAATAGCAATTGTTAAAATGAAATATATAAAATATCCAACAACAAATGTTCCAGAAGCACTAATGGAAACGAATATATATGAAGGCCAATTAAAAAGCAATCCAGCTAATGAAAGCGCACAGATAATTAGCATCCAAGCAATTAATATTACTATCGTATAAATGTATCCTTTTTTTATGGTGAACATTACTTTAAGCGAGTCTTTCATAAAACCTATAATAATCGTCAATCCAGTAATTGAAAAGCCAAGAAGAGTAAACATTATAGAAACAATTGTAGTTTTAATCGAAATATCTAATACAAATGTGCTAGGAATTGCAAATAAAGCAAAAAATATCGCCAAAGCAATAACAGGTGACAAAAGCATTACTATACTACTCTTAAGTTTATTCATTATAACTATCCATTAAAATTTCAAACATTTTATTTTTATCGGAAAAATCATCAGAAGAAATATAAAGTTTCTTTGATTTAAAAGTAATCATTTCAGTAAATTTTTTAACAATATCTACACCATTTTCATCCTCAAACTCAATTTTATAAGTCGAATCATTTTGTCTGTTTTCAACAAAAGATACGACTTCTTCATTAGTTAATGATTTGTTTTTCTTTAGAGATATTTTGACTTCAGTGGTAAATAAACCAGCATCATATAATTCTTGAAATAAAAAATTCAAATAACCTGGATTATTATCTTTGGCAACTGTAATAGATTTAATCTTTTTAGCTCGTCTTAATTTGCTTAAAAGATCCTGACTCTTTTTCTCTGCCAAAGCGACACGCAAAACATGTCCTCTTTGCTTTATTAATTCAATAAGACCATCTTCAAAGCCCAATGCATTTCGATTAAAAACAAAGACAATTTCGTCGCAACAATCATTTTCGTTTTTCCCGTATCGTATCAAGAATTGTACGTGATATTTAAAATCGGCATCAGGATATTCTTTTTCTTCTATAACTGCGACTCCGTTTTGAATATTTGAATCTTTAATTTCACCATATCTTCCATAAAAGCAATTATCGTTGCTGATATATTTTTCGAAAATGCATATGTGTTTTTTCATTTTAGAATCAAAAAAATCAAATTTAACAGTGCTGTCATCATGAAAAATTGACTTCATCACTTCCGCCAAATTGTTATTAAAATCAGAGACTAAAATATCTTTAAATCTAAAAATGTACTTATTATTAGACATATTTATACTATACACCTAACCTATTAGTTATGCACAATAATGTTTGATTTAATTCGTCTTCAATTTGCAAACATTAATCTTAAAGATCACAATTCTTTATCAGGCCACCTTTTTTAATGGCAAACGCATTGAAATAATAAACATCTTTTATTATGCTGTTTTTAGACAGTTTATTGTTTTATGGTAAAAAAATAAAGTAACTCCATCAAACAAAAAAGCGATTACCAGGGAAATGTGTTCCGGGGTAATCGCATCTCTTATACTAATTAAACTATTGTTTAGTAAGTTCTTCTAAATTCATCATAAGAGTGGTTATAAACTTCTCTTTATTATATTTAGTTTTATATCTCTCTTTAGAATTCTTGCCAATTCTTTCTAATTCACTAAGTGATTAATTCTTAATAATATCCGCTAAAGCGTTATAATCACCTGAAGGACATGAATATCCTATTTCATTATTAATATAGTTAGCACAGCTGCCATTAGCAGCGAATAACACATAAATAGCTTTCACCGGCTGTAACAATACAAAAATATTCGCTACTTTTGAATAACCTTGTTTCGCAAACGCTTTTGTATAAACGGCCTAATGTTGTTCAGTAATATAGCTTTAACTTTTTTGTCTTGCCCTACAGTTTTTCCGTTTCTTTTATTAAACATTTTAAGAAAAAAATATAATTATCATATGCAGAATACATTTTATTGTCGGAATCAAATGCTCCTTCATCGTATAGATATTTAATTAATTTCCTACTAAATAAATCTGGGCTTAATTCCAAGAATTCTCTATTATTAACTGCGTGATATAATTTGAATAATTTCTCCCTAATAGTAATAAGCTCATTCAAATCCGCTCTATCGAATTTTTTAATGCATGTACTACCAATAGGAAACAGTTCATTCTTATTATGGATGTTTTGAATTCTGTGAAGGTATTTAATATTTTCTTTTCCACAAATGCATTCAGATTCATTTAATTCATCTTCCTCTGTATCAATAATAGTCCATTCTAAAACGGCGTCTTCCCATTTTTTGGAAATAGAATTATCAATGATTGCTTTTTTCAAATTTTCGAATGATGATCCCATATGAATCTATTATACCACTTACACCAATCGTGTTCACTCAATCGAAACTTACTTTTTCAGAATCTATAAAATAAACACTCCCTCTCGCTCTTGTGATTGCGACATAAAGAATTATGCAATAAGGGAGTTATCGATGTTTTTGAAATGACTGAAGCAATAATTCTTTTAGGAAAGAAATACAAAATGCCTGTTATAAGTATCTATAGTAAAAAGACAATAATTTCACCAATTAAAAAGCGGTTACCAGGGAAATGTGTTCCAGGGTAATCGCATCTCTTATAATCTAATTAAACTATTATTTAGTGAATTCTTCTAAATTCCTTATAAGAGTGGTTATAAACTTCTCTTTATTATATTTAGTTTTATATTTCTCTTTAGAATTCTTACCAATTCTTTCTAATTCACTAAGTGATAAGTTCTTAATAATATCCGCTAAAGCGTTATAATTACCTGAAGGACATGTATATCCTATTTCGTTATTAATAATAAAGTTAGCACAGCTACCATTAACAGAACCTATAACTGGTTTGCCTGCTGCCATATATGATTGAACTTTCCCAGGAATTGTCATATTCGCATAAGACTTATCTTCTAGTGTAACAAGCATTACATCTGCAATCTTATACAATCCTGGCATATCTTCTAATGATCTTTGACCATAGAAAATAACATTATCTGTTTTTAATTCAACAGCGAGTTTTTTAATATTTTCTAATTCGCTTCCACTACCAACAATATGGAATTTGAATCTTGAGTCATCTTTTAATAGTTCTGCTGATCTAATAATGGTATCAATCGATTGTGCTTTGCCAATGTTGCCTGCAAACATCAAATCAACGATGTCATTATCTTCGTTACCAAAATCGCTCTCTTCAAATATCGTGTCAGCGTATTGGGCCAAATATTCAATATCCAAATCTTTACAGCCAGGAAGATCTTTAATGTATGGAATATGTTCTTTAGTAGAAACGATGATTTTATCAAATTGAGAATAAATCTTAGCAGACACCTTTTTATAGTGTTTATATATGAAAGAGTTTTTAGCAACACCACCAGCTAATAATGATTCTGGCCAAAGATCCATTTCATACATAATAAGTGGCTTCTGATATTTCTTTGCATATGCAATTGCTGGCTTAACCAACATAATTGGCGATTCTTCCATTGCTAATATAACGTCAAAATCACCAGGGAGTTTTTTTGCTAGTTTTGATGCATAGTGAGGAAATGAATAATAATTCAAAAGACGATGTAACGTATCATGGCGTCTTTCAATAAGTTTTGCTCTAACAGTATGAACATCATTATGCTCTTGAATTCTATTTTCTCCTTTTCTATAGCCTTCGTAGATGTATCCTTGTGGATAATTTGGAAGACCGGTTAAAACAGTCACATCGTTACCTTCTTTTTGCAAAGATTCAGCAATGTCTGTAACTCTAGAATTCTCTGGCCAATAATACTGTGTAACTAATAAAATTTTCATACGTTTTTGCTTAATAAATAATACACTTTTTTGTTTGGCAAAACTATATCATTATTGAACATCTAGATAAACTAAAGTAAAATTGTGACGATGAAAAAGATATTGTTTATTGCACCACTAGATACAAAAGATAGGTTCAAAGGTGGAATTACATCTTTTGCTGAAACAATAATTAACAACAACCAGTTTTTCAATGAAAATCAAGTTGATTTTATTCCTTTCAACAATTGCTTAGTAAATAGGCAATCGGGGACAAATGGCAAGCTTTCTTTGGCTAATTTCAGGAACTATATCAAAACAAAAAAGATGTTAGCAAAGGAATTAAAACATAATAACTATGATGCTTTATACATCAATACGTCATATGGCATTTCGCTTTTGAAAGATTTGATGACAATTAAAAAGGCATACATAAAGAAATATCAAATTTATTTGCACATACATTTCGCTGATTTACAAAGTATTTTTACTAAAAGAAAAATAATAAGGCACCTAATTGAAAGACAACTAGAAACCAAAATAACGACAATCATTTCTTTATCAACCACTTTAAAAACGGAATTAATAAATAGAGGATACAGCGAAGAATCAATAAAGGTTCTTTATAATTACTTTAATCCTGAACTCCCTTTAATTAATGAGGCACAAATTACATCGAAATGTTTCGAAGAAAAAAAGAAAAAAACATTCTTATTCGTTGGGTCTCTTGATAATCGAAAAGGATTTTATGATTTAATTGAGGTATTTAAAAGCATTAATAGCAATAAAGCAAAACTTATAATTTGCGGAAAACCAAATGATGACAAATCGCAAAAAGTATTAAACTCTATCAAAACCAATGATGTATTTGAATATAGAGGATATGTTAACGGAGAGCTAAAAAATCAAGCTTTCAAAGATGCTGATGTCTTTATTTTGCCATCTTATGGAGAAGGCCTCCCAATAACCATTTTAGAAGCGTTTAGATTTGGTTTGCCGGTAATATCCACCAATGTAGGAGCAATACCTGAAATTATAAACAATAATTTAGGCATTATTATTCATCCTGGTAATTTGGATGAATTGAAAAATGCTATTGATACTTATATCGATAAGAATTTATTAGAATTAAGTTTGAGTTGCCTAAAGGAATCCGAAAAATATACATTTGACAGATTCTCTAAAAATCTTTTAAATATTATTTCAAAATAAAAATAAGCTATCTTTCTTGCGTGTCAAAAATGAACAACGTCTCATTTCTTTTTAGTGCGTGAGAGAAAACGGCTAAATATTTTGAAGACTCATTGCATGTAAACATAAAAGTTCCAAAGCCAAAATATTTAATTGATAAGAAATCTTTTTTTGTTTTAGCTAAAACTTTTAATTGATTGCTGTTTATATCAAAACAATATAACACAGATTGATTATCTCTTATTCCGCCGTTTTCCCCATCAATTTTTATAACCACATTATTGTTCTTTTCATCTTTGCACAAGTTATATTCAACACACGTTGAAAAATACAAGCTGCCATTTGACTGTAACCCATAGATAACTGAGCCTTCGACGTTAAATATGTGTTCAACAGAGTGGCTTTTTAAGTTATAAGCAAAAAGACCATTTTCAAAATAAGGGTTGTCGGTCAAATAATAAAGAAAACCATTATTAAATGTAGAAATACAAGCGCGATAATTTTGACTTCCCGACAAAAGATAATCTGGTTTATCTGTGAAGTTCTTATTTGCGAAACGCAAAATGTTTGTTTCGCTATTCTCATCGCCGGTGAAACAAAAAAGATCGTCACGATATTCAGATATATGATGTACATGTCTAATATCACCTGGTTTAAAACGGAATACAACCGTGTGTTCTTTATTATCATCTCTTTTAAAAATGCACACATCAGTATTATCGTTTTTTGTTGGATATTCTCCATAATAAACATCGTTGTTTTTACAGAGACAATTCGATAACAATCTTCTTGCTCCATGATTAAGTTTTTGTTCACGAGTAAACTCTTTTGTTTTTAAATTGTAAGAACAAAAATAGCCATTAAAAGAAAAAAGAATTTCTTGTTTTGTTTTGTTATAAACGGGGGAAAAAATATAAAGCCTAAAAAGTCTTCTTGTAAAAGAACAAATAGACAACATTTTTTCTTTAAAGTTGAGTTTAATAGCCCCAACAACATTGTTGTTTTTTGTTTCAACATTAAAAGAAAAAAATCTTCCTAGCCAATAATAGATTAAAGTCGCATCATCTAACCAGCAAATCGGCTGAGCATGTTTTTTGTGCAATAATAACTTAGCAAAACTATTTAGCTTCATTAATAAGTTCCTCAATAAAATCAATCCATTGCAAAGCAATTGTTCTTGGTGAATAATTATCGCGCATTTTTAAATTCGCTTTCCTGTATTCTTCAATAATTTCTTCATTTTTGTATAAGAAATTCATTTTTGCAAGAAGATCATCTTTATTATTATTAGAAAACAATAGTCCATTATTGTTTGATAATAATTCTCTACTACCACCAATTGGGCAATCAGATGCAATACATGGCATCCCGTTTATAAGGGCCTCCAATAAGGAATTGGGCATTCCTTCATATAAGGATGAGTTTATAAACAATGAGCAATCAAAATTATCTTCAATCCATTTTGTTGAATTACCACACAATTGAACTTTGCTGGTCAAATCTAATTTGCCAATTAGCTTTTCTAATTCGCCTTTGCAAGACCCTTCACCATATATTTTTAAGTAGGTGGAAGGATGAGTTTTATAAAACTCGTAAAAAGTATTAATTAATAAAGGAAAGTTTTTTTGTTGTTCTAAACGTCCAACACTAATTACTATTCCACTTGTCTTTGCGCTCTTCGAGATGTTCTCAACAGTTGGTAATACCGGATTCTTAATAATCTTTGTAGAGCAATTTAGCTTGTTAATGAAGTATTGCTTTGCATCTTCGGTTTGAAATACAACACCATTTGCTTTTTTGAATGACATTTCCTTAAAAAATCTTCTTATTCTACTTTTCGGATCTACATATGGGTTGTTTCTTTCAGATGCGACATGAATAGTAGTATCAATATTTTTAAGAGCTAAATAAACGCAAAAATTTACGTTTGGTAAAAAAGATATTACAGCATCGTAACTGTTTGTTTTAAAGTGTTTCTTTAAAGAGTGAACTTTGTTAAAAAAAGAAGCTCGTTTTTTGTTCATGGTTGTAAGAAGAGGTATTAATTTAACTCTTTTATCAAGTTTATAAAAACTATTATTTTCTCTCTCTGAAATCATAATTAAATCAACATCGTGATTTAACTTCACAAATTCATTACATAAAATTGAGGTAACTCTTTCAGCGCCCCCGCTTTCCATTGTGTCAATACAAAAACAAATATTCATATCAGATCTCCAAACAATAGTAGTTTTCTTGGCCACATATTTTTAGGAATTCAGGTTTCACGGCACCCTTCATACCAGAATAGAGTAATAGTGCAATTATGAAAGCGTTAAACTTAGAATTGTATGTAACATCCAAGAATTCTCTAAACAGGAAAAAAGCAAGTAAAATAATCACTAAATTTTTATATTCAAATTTTTTTCTAAAGCAATCAAAAACGGATATTATTAACGGCGCATAATAAATGAGCATTCCAATAAATCCGGCATTGCAAATTAGTTCTGAAATATTTGCATGACTATATGTTCCTGTGCCAGAAAAAACAGCAAAACCATTAACGCCTGTGCCGAACATCAAATGTTGAACCCCTAAAAATGTGGCATAATCTTGCCAAAGAATTCGCGTTGCGGTTGAATAATCAGTGGAATAAGCATTCCCTGTTATCATATTGAACATCTCAATTAGTCTTTGCTTTAATGTAGCAAATGCTGGAAGTGTAAAAAGTAGAATAATTGCGCCAATAATCAAAGCAAGACCGAGTATCAAAAATAAAGGTTTTTTCTTAAATCGAATAGCAAACGTGACCAATACCGAAATCACCACACAAACAATGAATGCTCTGCTTCCAGTAAGCACTCCTATAAAAAAGTTTCCAACAAACGTTATTAAGTAAACTAAACGATATTTTTTGTTACCAAACAACGAAAAATAAAAAGATAAGATTACGCACCCAGCCATATAGGAAGCCACTGCATTTACGTTGTCAAAATAGTTATCAGAAGCAAGTCTGGTATTGCCAATGTTTTTTAAATCGAAAATATCAAATCTGTAATGAAAAACAAAAAGGATGGTAAACAAGGATAGCGCCCAAATAGTAATCTCAATAATTAAATAATTATTGTTTATTTGTTCCATCATAAGAAACAAGAAAACAACGCTTAAAGAGATCAAAAACACTGTCAAAAGAGATCTATATTCATGGGAAAATGCAATCGTACTAATCGATGAATAAAGAGCAAACACAAATGGGACAAAAGTGCGATAACTTATGCTTTTAATTCTAGAATCAAAACACAAATATCTATGCACTAGAACAAAAAATGCAAAAAGAGCAAAAATACAATAAACCAAATAATTAAAAGGTTTCCGATCACTAAAATACGGGGTGGCAAAAATATAAAGTCCAAACAAAGACACCATCGCAATAGTAATGGCCCTTTTTGCGGTAACTGATTGCCTCAATTTTCCAATAAATTCTTTCATATTCTTCTGGCCAAACCTTTTTTACACATTATATACAACATACATATAACAAAAATAATCAAAAGAAGCATAAACAACATGCAAGAGTAATGAGAAAACAGTAAAATAATTGGCTTAATAATGTTGATTATTGCCAACAAAGCGTAAGGCGTTAAAAAAGAACAGCAAATAATAATGAAATCGTAAAATCTCAAATCTGTATAAAAGAGAATAAGGAAAAAGGCAATGACTAAAAATAATAATAAGGAGAAAGTAGTAAGAATGATTGATACTGGTTGATTACCTACTGACTGTTGCAAAATAGGATTGATTTTAGAATTATTAAGCGAAAAATCTTTACTCACGAAATTATATAATGAAGGAGCTATAGAAAAGGATGAATCGTCAAAAAGCGTTCTTATTCTTTTTATTTTATGAAGATTTTGATAAGTATACTTATTAAAAATATAAGAGCATTCTCTTTCAAAATTATCCGGGAAGTGAATGTAACTCAAAGCAAATTCTCCAAATGTTTCTCTAACATTTTGAAAGAAAGTGCCTTCTTCAAAGAAAACATTTGAAATGGTGAAATAATACTCTTTGTTATCTAATGAAAGTGTCGTATTTGTGCCAAGTAATGTTTCAAATTGCTCAACACTATAGTTTTCGCCATTCTTTTCAAAACCCCTAGATTGTAATATTTGTGAAGCCCTAGATTGTGAAATAGCAAAAAAATTAATTGCTTCAGGGGATACGCTATTTTTCCCTTGAAACATTAATTGAATATCATATACTTCATGTTTATAATAATCACCTTTTTTTGGATTATAGTTATTCCCACTATATAAAAAACTAATGTTTTCATTAACATCAATTTCTCTATATTGACAAGAATGTGTTTTGCCGCCGTTTACAGTCGATAGAAAACTAAAATCTGAATGTCTAAAAATGTATTTCCAATAAAAATACTCATTATATGTCGAAGGATATTTTTTTTCGTTTTCTTCTCTGTTTGCTCTTATCTGAAAACTTAAATAATGATTCGTTGTGATTTCAGATTTTGCTATTTCTGAAATATATGTAGCAGAATCTTCAAGAATGGTATTTGAATTAGTGATACCAGAAACAAAAACGGAACAGGAAGAAACAAAAATGCCAAAAAACAAAACAAATCTTTTTGTCTTGATGGACCAATTCCTAACTCGCTTTAATAAATTTCTAAACATTTTAATCTCTTCTTAATAAATCTCTTGTGTACACTTTTTCTTTAACATCTTCAAGAGATGGGTCATATCTATTCGCTATGATTACTCTAGATAGTGTCTTAAACTTGTTAAATTCTTTAATAACCTTACAATTAAAAAAGAATTCGTCTTTTAATGATGGCTCAAATATAACAATGTTTACTCCTTTTGCTTGCAATCTCTTCATAACACCCTGGATTGATGAGTGCCTAAAATTATCCGAACCCGATTTCATAGTTAATCTATATATTCCGATAGTAATATTATCTTTTCCATCATTTTTATATTCAGCCATTTTAAGGACTTGATCACATATAAATTGTTTTCTTGTTCTATTAGATTCCACTATCGCAGATATTAGGTTCTCTGGAACATCTTCAAAATTGGCTTTTAGTTCTTTTGTGTCTTTTGGCAAGCAATAACCGCCATATCCAAAAGATGGATTGTTATAAAAGTTGCCAATTCGTGGATCGGCACACACACCTTTAATAATGTCTAATGTATCCAAACCTTTGGTTTGAGCAAAGGTATCTAACTCGTTGAAATATGCCACTCTTAAAGCTAAATATGTATTAGAAAACAGCTTAACAGCTTCAGCCTCAGTACAGCCTAATATGTATGTTTCAATATTCTCTTTAATTGCGCCTTGTTGTAATAACTCGGCAAACTCCTTAGCTTTAGATAAATAAGGCTCTTTTTTCTCTGGCACACCCACAACAATACGAGACGGATACAAGTTATCATATAAAGCTTTGCCTTCTCTTAGGAATTCTGGAGAGAAAAGAATCTTATCGTAATTGAATTGTTCTCTTGCAGATTTGGTGAAGCCAACTCCTACAGTAGATTTAATAACAATCCAAGCATTGGGGTTCACTCTTTTCACTTGCTTTATTACTGATTCAACGGATGAGGTATCAAACTTGTTGGTTTCACTATCATAATTGGTTGGGGTAGCAATAATAATCAAATCAGATTCTTTAAACGCATTATCTCCATCAATGGTTGCTACTAAATCTAAATTTTTAAACATTAAATAATCTTCAATTTCTTTATCAATAATTGGAGATTTTCTTTCATTAATTAAATCTACTTTTGAGGATATCAAATCTACAGCAAACACTTTATTGTGTTGTGCCAAAATTATCGCGTTCGATAGACCGACATATCCAGTTCCTGCAACTGATATTTTCATAGTAATTACCTCACTTTTAGACAAGCAAAAAATTCATATAACAATTTGATGGCTGTCCAACTTGTCACATCATTATTATCAAGAGGGGGCGAAACCTCCACCAAATCTAAGCATCTCAAGTTTTTAAAACCACCAACATATCTTAAAATTTCTCTAACAATCATTGGCGTGAGGCCACAGGTTTCTGGGGTTCCGGTTCCAGGAGCATATGATGAATCCAGTGAATCAATGTCAAAACTAACATACACTTCATAATTGTCATCATTCTTAGAGGCAAGCTCTTCTTTGAAACGCTTAACCCCAGAAGAAAGCACTTCAGTAGCTTTAAAAAGGTGAACGTTGTTATTTCGAGACAAAAGAAAACCATATCCATCTTTTTCAAATTCACGGATTCCGATCATAAATAAATTAGATTCTTTTAATCCATTATCTAAAGCACGTCGAACAGTACATGCATGGGAGTTTTTATTTCCAAAATACACGCTGCAAATATCACAATGAGCATCAATATGAACAAGAACAGGTTCTTTCTTGTTCTTCAAACAAGTATTAATGAAAGCCCTTTGAAACGGAATTGAAATTGAGTGATCTCCTCCAAAAATAACTTTCATAGTTCTATTTTGAAAAAAAGAAAGAGAACTATTTTCAATATCTTCAAATGAATGAATATCAAAATCGCCTTTATCAAAAAGCTTAATATGAGCCAATGGCTCTCCATCCATAGAATATGGAGGCAACCACCATGACAATTCTCGTAGTTTGTTTGGCCCCTTCATTGTCCCGGAATTAATGGAACAATTACAATCAAATGGAACACCATATATTATAACATTGGCATCTTTCTCGTCTTGAACAAGTAAGTCTCTAAACTCTTTCATGAACAACCTCCGAAATATCAATCAAGTCTCCAATAGCTATGTTTTGATCCAAAGGAAAAAATATATTATATCCAGCACAATCGTAATATGTAAATTCACAGAATTTAAAATCTTTTCCGTCCGTCATCAAATCAACCCTAATTAATAGATGGCCTTTTGATGTATTTTTGCAGAAGTCAACCATTGCATCAAAGCAATCAGGCCTATAAATCTCTTTTTGATTTAAAATATCTTGATCCTGATATACCGGCAAAACACTAAGATCAGGTTTCGTAAAAGCTTCTTTGACTTTTTTCATTTTTTGTCTTCCATAAACAACATTGATAAGTTTAATATCTCCATTGTTGCAAAAGAACTTATACTCATCTAAACCATTTTTGTTAATTGAAGGTAAATATTCTTCGATTAATATTTGTGGCGCAATCGAATCATAGACTTTTTCTAAATTAAGGTGGTAGTAATTGAGCTTCATTTTTTTGGAAAGACAAGCAAAAACAAATCTTTTTGTTACTTTTTCTCCATGTTTATCTTTCCATTTACCACCGAAATAGAAAAACACATCCCCGCTTGTATGGTTTAATTTGACGACAAAATCATTATTAGAAGAAAAATAACGAGAAACATATTCTTTAAAACATTTAAAACTGTGAAATGAGGCAACGAGTTTAGCTTCATGCTTCTCATACCCCATATCAGAAATATAACGCTTAACAAGCACTTTATCAATTAATTGCTCTGGATTTTTCTCCAGATAAAATAGTTTTAGATAATTAATCTTCTCATAAAAAGTTTGGGGGTTTTCAAGATTTAATTTCACACCAAATTGTTTAAAATATTGTTCTTTTGTATATTGCTCATAATTTTGTATTTTATAAAAATTTTTCTTTATCTTTTTAACAAGTCGAGAAAAGTACAAATTAGGGAAAGCAAATTTAATTAATTTCTTAAGATTTTTCATAATACTTACCATACCATTCCACAAACAGTTTTAAGCCTTCTCGCAAACTTGTTGATGGTTTATAGCCAAAATCTTTTTCTAGATCACTTGTGTCTGCGTAAGTAATAGGCACATCACCTTTTTGCATTGGAACAAGTTTCTTGTGTGCTTCGAAATCATAATCTTTTGGAAGAACACCTGCTCTAACAAGTTCTTCGGATAATATTTGAACAAAGTCTAACAAGTTTTCTGGATTGTTGTTTCCGATGTTATAAATCTTATAAGGTGGAATTGGTAATCCATCTTCTCCAGTTTTCTTTTTAGGAGCTTTATTCATTACTCTAACAATGCCTTCCACTATATCATCTACATAAGTGAAGTCTCTTTTGCAATTTCCATAATTAAAGATTTCAATTGTTTCACCTTTAATTAATTTGTTAGTAAATGAGAAATACGCCATATCAGGCCTACCCATTGGTCCATAAACAGTAAAGAATCTAAGCCCTGTTGTTGGAATGTTATATAGTTTTGAATATGCATGCGCTAATAATTC
>ODAI014193331.1_pt1 | contig 18488 bp, 13 predicted proteins | sample 1539321 | NCBI WGS metagenome assembly ODAI01 (sample SAMN02144231, study PRJEB22623) | gut metagenome | biome: sheep rumen | host: Ovis aries | place: New Zealand
AGTTACTGCATTTTCGGTTATTGTGTATGTTATTAGTTTACCGTTTTCGTATTTGTCTAGGTTGGCGAATGTGTGTCTCCATCTTACTGATTGACTTAATGTTGCTGTGTTGTTTAGTTTTCCGTTTTTGTATAGGTTTATGGTTACTGTGGTTGGTCTTATTCCGTCACGGTTGTTGTCGTCGTTCCATTCTTTGATTGCTTCTACTTGTGTTTTTTCAGGAATATGGGTATTAATTACAGTATAATTATCATATGAAACTGTATATCCTGTTGGAATACTTAACTCGTGTATAGTGTAAATTATTTCGTCACCATTTTTATTATAACGTGGTAAGTTAACATAGTTATAAGTCCAATTATTTCCTGCATATAATACAATATTATCTCCATATTTAGAACCATCTGCTAATAATTGTATTGTAACAGTTTGTGGTCTTAGACCATCTTGATTATTAGTATCATTCCATACTTTTTTAGTTGTGAAGTTCACATCGTATGTTTGTTCTGGTACACGGTATTCTACGATTACACCATCAATGTGAATACCTCCAGTTTCTGTTTTAATTACATATCCTACAAAGTATATACCGTTATCATCATTATTTTCTTTTGGCATATTGTCTGGTGGATAACCATAAATATCTGGATAAAATCTTTCATCTGTTAATTCATATCCACTACCGGTGGTGTTACTTTTTATCATTTTCCAGAATACTATACCTGAATTTCCTTCTACCTCTTGATTGGTGGTATAATTCATATATTTTGCTTTTGTTAATGTTGATCCATCTACATGGTACCATCCTGTACCATTTGCACAACTAGCAAAAGTTTGTGTATAGTACATACCTTTGTAATAGAATCCTTCTAGGTATATTCTTGCTAGTGGGAATGGTATTAGTTCAAAATTGGTTGTTTGTGATGTAATTCCTACAAATTTTGTTTTATTTACTAATATTACATGCCCATACCTATCATATTCTCCTGGATGGTGTATTTCTCCAACATCGTTATATAAATTCTGGAACTCGTCACTAGTTAAGTTAATATACACAGACTCTTGTGATGATTGGTTAAGTCTCTGTGCAACTATGGTTAATAAGTTATATTTACCATCAATCATATCTAATGGTCGGGTGTTGTACTTTTTAGCATATACTGGATCTGTTAATTTTTCTGGATGGATTAATAAATCAGCATATCCTGCATTGTTTCTAATATTACGTAGGATAGGGAATAATGTTTCATCTCCACTTTCTGCATAAATTGTTTCTGCTCTTGCTGCTTCTTCTGCTATTTGGTTAGCTATCTGTATGACAGGTACGGGTACCTGTTCTTTTTCATAAGTTGATTGAGCATTGTCAATTTCTATTTTTGCTCGTGCAAATGCATTTTCTATTTTGTTTTTTGTGCTTAATTCTATTGCATTTAATTCTTCACTTGCGCTTGCAGTTTTTATATCATTATTATTATTTGGAGTTTTTTGAATAGTATTTGAGTATTGTTTATGACTATTATTTGTTGTTTGTATTTCGTTTGCTGTTTGTTCAGACTTTTTATTATTATCTGAAACTATGTTTACTTCTTGGATGTTATTGTCGTAAGTGCTTGTTGGGGTTGCTGTGATTGATTCTTGTACATTTGAGTAATCTGTCGAGTCTTCTGCTGAAACTACTGTTAATCCGATTAATAATACTGTCATTAACAGGAAAATCATATACTTCTTCATTTTTTCCACCTCGTTTAATTTGAATTATTAATAATTAAATATTTTATTAATTTTTTTATAGAGTGCCTATTAATTACTAAATATTTAATTAATAAGTTTTTTTGTTTTAGTTTATTTATATAGTTGTCTTTTTTTTGTTGTTTTATTTTCTTATTGTGTGATTTCTTTTAGTTTGTATTATGATTTTATTTTTAGTGTCTTAAAGTAATTTAAATCAGTATTTTTATAATAAGTGTCATAATTTTTTTGTTTTCTTAGTATTTTGTTCATTTTTTTAATATTTCCTTTTAACAATGTTATTTTGTATTAAATTTCTCAATTATAACTTACTCACTTAAAACTTATAACTAAAACTATTTATTAAAAATAAAATAAAAACAAATATACATTACAAAAAAAATAACGGGGATTAATAAAACATGCAAATAACTGCAGAAGAAATGAAAAAAAGCATACAAAAACTATACAACATGCTTGAAGAAGTAACACCACTCGATTACGACTGTGGCACATTATGCAATGAAGTATGCTGCTTATACGACGAAGAAGACTGCCCCAACAAAGACCTAGTACTATACCTATTACCCGGCGAAGAACTAATGTATGAAAACAGCAAATACTTCGACTTATACTACATAGATCCAAAAGAACTAGACTATCCCAGATCCTGGAAAGATGAAGTATTCATAGTAGAATGCAATAATCCACCCCACTGTGATAGAAAAATAAGACCAATACAATGCAGAACATTTCCATTAATTCCACACATAACAAAAGACGGAAAATTTCACCTAATACTAGATAAAAACGAATTCCCCTATGAATGCCCAATAATAAGAGATAACATCCCATTAAACGAAGACTTCATACAAGTAACATACAAAGTATGGAAAATCTTAATCACAAACCCTAATGTACACGCATTAATACAATTTGACTCAAGAAGAAGAGACAATAAAAGAAAAGGATACAAAATAATAATATAATTAATCATTCACATTCTATTTTTCTAAATTCATTTAGCACAATATCACATAGTTCATCCAAATCTTCAAAAGTTAAACTATCCACATCTAAATTTTTAATCTCTACTATTACACAAGGCTTCTTTATCCTATTATAACTAGGACCAACACTTATAATATTTCCATCAAGTTTTAAATGTTGCCTTATATTATAAGCAACTTTTTTGGCCTTACTCTTACTGGATGATAATATAATAGTATTCAATCCTTTATGTTCTGGATGAATAACTGGAATATCCTTTGAAACTATTTTTTCTTTAAAATAACTATTCATGTCAATGGTTTTTTCCAAAATTTCTGATGACCTATTAATTTCATGAAAGATACCTGCACAAGTAATATTATCTGCCTTTAAACTTTTAAGTAAATGTTTATTTAATTCTAATTTACCCGTAATATTACAAATAAAGCCGCCGTTCTCAATGTTAACTATCTTGGGACTTCCTGTTGATGAAACTTGTAAATCACCAATATTGCTTAATTTTTCACAACCAACACTACCCGAAATATCAACAATTAACAATACATCATGTACATCACACAACTTCTCTATTTCATCTAATGGTTGAAAAGCAGTATAACCTGCAAGGCTGGTAATATACAATGACTTAACATCATGTTCTTCAAGGTAATCATCTAAAGAATCAATATTTATCAGGCCATTATCAGTTTCTATATATTCCACATTTTTATCAAACAATTCACAGGATCTGATAAAACCATTCCAACCACCCATATCACAAACAAGAACAGGTTCAGGAATACTTTCAGCAAGAGTAATAAGACAACTGTTGGCACTGTTAAGAATATGAACATTCTCTGAAGGAATCATCTCATTAATTTTACAAGTAGCTTCCTCATAATAATCATAAGATTCAACAAGACTATTCTTCATAAAGTTAACAGTATCCTCATTTATCTTCTTAAATTCTAACATAATATGTAAACTCCTATGTGAAGTATGCATCAAGTGTTGTTTGTCTCTCTTTAAGCACTTCATCAAGCAACTGACTAGCTCGTCTGAAGTCATCTACACTTAACTTTAACTTTGTTTCAATATAATCTAAAGATTGTTTCATGGTTTCAAACTCACGTGGCTTGGTTTTCATAGCATGACGAATATTTTCACGAACATTAAAAACACCCAATGGGATATAATCTTCATTAGCCTCTCTGAACACAATACAACCTGCCTGTAACTTATCTTCTTCAAGTTGTTCAAGAATAGCCATTTTTGCAGTATAATAACAACCACCAACACGAGAATACTCCTTCTTGCCCTTATTATGTTCACAATCAGTGAAAATCATACTTCCCTTACCTTTAACATCAAGGAATGCTTCCATCCACTCATACTGCCATTGGGTAGGCATCTCAAGAATAGCATAATAATTATTTAAACTTTCAAACTCATACACTCTAAAAATATCCAAAATATCATAATGATGTACATTAGCAAGAAGCCTATCAGCTATAGTGCTGTCAACAGCAGTAATACTCCAACGTGTAGGAACCAGTTTACGGTTCTGCTTTTCACCCATAGTACCAACAGAAAAAGCCTTCTGTATCTGAGAAAATGGAACATTCTTATCATGTAATATTTCCACAGCATCAGCAGCCTTAAGATCAGTATCATAATAAGTTTTTTCCAACTGATGATCCCATCGAACATTATCAATATCAAACTTTTTAAGTTCCGCACTAGGACCATGGGGAGCATTCTCTGCACTGAAAGTCATACCCACAGGTTTTTTATTAAACTCTGCTTCACTGGCAATGGACTTGGAAGCCATGGATATTTCCTGTAACTTTTCAATATAATTATTCTCCAAGTCTTTAATACCAATAGTTTGCTTTCCACGAACAAGGTTCAAACGATAACCAATAATGTCCTGTTGGGATGCATTAGAAGCAATCCATTCCTCAGGTTTGTCCATTATTGCTGAATCATCAAAACTAGGGGCAAGTAGGGGTCCTGCAAAAACTTTAGGATAATTATAGCTTCCAATAAAAACTGAAGGGGGAGTAGTACCATCAACTTCTTTACCAATGTCCTTAGTTCTCATATTATATAACTGCTTTGTAATTGTCTTCAAATACTGGTACTTACTATCAATCATAGAATTACCCCCTCCTTTACTTCTTATTATTAATCTTTATTTTATCAGTATATAACATTTTTAATATGATCATACGGCTTAAAGATATATCTTATTATTGGGATAAAAACTTATACCTTTACTAATAAAAGTATTAATATTTAACTATAAAGTAATCGATTAAATTTAATACAAGGAGCATAAAATGAAAATTAATAAAAAGTTTAGTTTTATTTTTCTCTTAATAACTTTACTGCTATTGTGTTTAAGCATAGTTTCAGCTCAAGAAACAACTAACAATACAGACACAATAACAAATGATGAAAAAGTAGTGGACACTACACAAGAGAAAAAAATAGTTACAACAGAACAAGAAACAACAGATAAACAAGTAATAAAAAACGATAACAACCATATTAAAACAGCTGCAAAAAAACCAGTTAATTTTGATATAATTATCCGTAACAACATAGTTGACAATTCAACAATTGAAGTAGGTGTAATTGATTACAATGCTAAAAAACCAATACCATACAGTAATATCAGATTAACATTACCTGATAATACAAAAATTAACACAAAAACACTGAAGTCAGGATATGTTAATGTTACAATGAAATTGCCTGTTTCAAAAAATATTGTGAAAATAGATTATGATGGAACAAACGATTATTATTCCTATGATTATAATTTGGAATTAAATGTAATAAAACGAAATGCTAATATGCATATAAATGCAGTTAAATCAAATTATACAGGTAACGTGAATTTAACAATTAAATTAAGTGATTCACTAAATAATAACTTTATTCCATACGCTAAAACAACAGTTCAATTACCAGATGGAAAAATATTAACACAAAATACAAACACAAAATCAGAAGCAGCATATCAATTCAAATTAGGCAGCGGAAAACATAACTTAAATATCACATTCTCCGGAAACAATAAATACAATCCTATCAAAACAAATTTAATATTAGATATGGGAAAAGTTAAGGATGATGTTACATATGATGTTCTACTAAACAATTTATATGTTGGAAAAACATCAATATCAGTCACATTAAAAGATTCACAAACAAAAAAAATCATACCCTATGCAACACTACAATTAAAACTAACTAATGGAAAAACATACACTGGACAAACAAACAAAAACGGAGTCTTAACTACAAACATAGACGCCCCAGTTGGAAAAAATTATATGAACATCACATATAATGGAAATAACAATTACAATAATAGAACATCAACAATTAATTTCACAGTAACAAAAAGAATTACACATCTAAACATCACCATACCAGATTATAAAAATCCTAAACTTGAAATTACCCTAAAAGATTTAGTACTAAATAAGACAATAAACAACGCTCCATTAACAATCACAACAGATGGTAAAAACAAAATAATAAAATACACAAATAATCAGGGAAAAGTAATATATCCAATAACAGTACCAGAAGCAAGTAAACATGTATATAAAGCAACATATGCTGGAAACACTAATTTAACTAACTCCTCAAGTTCAATTACAGTAACAAAAGATAAAGCAAAAATCCCAGTAACATATAATGTAACAGTACTTAATAACATGTACAAAAATGATACGGTATTATTCAAACTAATAGATACAAAAACAAACAAAACAATTCCACAAGCACCATTAACTATAAAATTACCAAACAAAACAATAACAGCAAAAACAAACAATCAAGGCCAAGTCACAATAAAAACAAACATGACACCTGGAAAAAATAATGTTACTATAATCTATGCTGGAAATTACAAATATAATAACAGAACAACAACAGTACCTGTAACCATCAACAAAAGACCAAGCACAATAAACGCTTCAATCAAAGTCACAGATATTCTAAAACTTAATCAACACTATCCGATCTAATAACCAAAGAACCAATAGCAAATGCAAAATTAGTCCTAAAACATCCAAAAACAACTGTTACCCTGACAACAGACAAAAATGGAAAAATAAGTGAAGACATAATTTTACCATCAGGAAAAGCAGAAATAAGCTTAATATACAATGGGAACATAATATACTCATCATCTAAAATTAATCCAACAAACATAACACTAAGACCAATAACTAAAGTAGCAACAAAAATAACATTAAATCCTGTGACAAGTTACATGGGAGAAAAAGTAACCATAACAGCAAAAATAAATGACATCTATGGAAACCCAATTAACCTGGGTAATGTAGTATTCAAACTAAATGGTAACACTCTTAAAACAGACAACATATTTGGAAGTAAAAACCCAGCTAAAAAGATACAAGTTAAAAATGGAATAGCAAGTGTAACATTAACTGCAGATAAAGTGATAAGATCTGCAAACAACATGACCGTCACATACAGTGGAAATGAAAAATATTCCAAAAATGTATCCAATGTAATCATACCAAAAATTCACATGAAAAAGGCTAGCTTAACAGTAACAGCTACACCAAAAATACAAAATCAATACCAAAACATAACAATAACAGTTAAATTAAAAGACGTGACAGCAAATCAACATTTCACATTATCAGAAACTAAAGACAGTTACGTCTTCTTTAAAATAAACGGTAAAACATTAAAAGATTCCCAATCTAATAAAATAAAAGTTAAAGTAATCAACCAAACAGCAACATACACATATCAAGTTCCACAAGCAGCATCAGGAATAAATAAAAATAAAACAATCAAAGATTACATTATAACTGCAGTATACTATAATCCAAATTATTCAGTAGTAAATAACATAACATCTTTCAGAGTCAATCGTTCACCAACACACTTTGTAATAAACACACCACAATACAACAATAAAACAAGAACATTAACATTAATTGGAAACCTTAAAGATTATAAAAACTACAACGTACTAGGTAATACGGAAGTAAACATAAAAATCAACGGAAAAACATTACCAAATAATAACAAAACAACAAACTACATTATTAAAGATGGAAAAATAAACCTAAAATTAACCATTCCATCCATGTACACTACAATTAAAAGCATAATAATAAAATGTGGTAATCGTTTAGCATACACTAATTCCACATATGAAACAAAAACAATCAAACAAATATAACTTCCCACATTTCTTTTCTTTTTTTATAAAGTTTTGTTTTAGTAGCGTTCTTATACTATTTTAAACATATCTACTTATATGAAAACAGAAGAATTGTTTAAAAACAAAATAGGAATAATAGGTGCAGGCAATATTGGCCAAGCATTAATACTTAAACTACTAGAAAAACAGTATCCATATGAAAACATAAAATTAACATATAATGGTTCAATATTCACATTCAACAACATTTATGACAATAACCTGGTGGATATGATATCATCAAATGCAGAAATAGTAAAAATATCATCAATACTGGTTCTATCAGTGCCACCACAATCATTTAAAGCAATAGGGGACTTCAATCTAAATGATGACACTCTGGTAATATCATTCATGGCAGGTATAAACTCAGAAGACATAAAAAAACAAACAGGATCAAACAATGTTATAAGAATTATACCAACAGGACCAGATACCATAATGGATTCTCAGGCAGTAGCAGGAGTTTATGGAGAAAACGAAATAGCAAATGCACTATTTGATTTACTGGATATCGATTATGTTAAAGTAGAAAATGAAGAACAAATGAATTACATAGCAATAGTAGGCTGCCTGCCAGTAGTATACTGTAGAGTAAGCCCAGAATCTGAAGAAACAATAGAAGCAATAGAAAAGATATCTGAAGACTTCCCTCAATTCAGAGAACTTGCCAAGAAATGTGAAAAATTAATTCCAGAAGAAAAAAGTGAAGAATTCATAAGTAAATTCATAACACCGGGTGGAGTAACCCAAGCAATACTTAATGGATTAAACAGTGGTAAAACAGTTTATGAATCATTAATCATGGGATTAGATAGAAATAAAGAATTATCATCCTAAACAAAGTTTTATTAATTTATTCTGATATAACATAATAATGTTGTAATAATAATTAAACAGTGCTAAAAATATGTTTAATAAAAAAATTTATTTAATCGTATTTACACTAGTAATATTACTTGCAGGAGCTAACCTAGTCTCTGCAACAGAAACGGATATTGCTAATGATACATACGAAAACGAAAATTTAAATGTTGAGACAACATCTCAACAAAATGTAGTAAATAAAAATATGGATGAAGTTTTCAAAGAATCATCAGATAACACTAAAACAATTAAGTCTGAAGAAAATATTTTGAAGAAAAACACAACAACTCCTGATGATTCAATAAAAACAGCAGTAAATAATCAGAATTTTCTCAAATTAAATGTTTCAGTAGTAAACAATACAATACCCTTAGGATCAGATTTTGATAATGAAGTGGTTTTAAATAAAAATGTTGAAACAGTTAATGGAGTACCTGATGTTACAAAGTTAGGTGCTGATTATGCATATGCTGATGAAAATGGTGTGTACACTATTGAAAGTGCTGAAATACTAAGAGTAATGAAACTTGACAGTTATTGTCAGCAAATATATGGATTTGCACCAAAATACACCTTTTTCCGAGCTACTGGAAGTAATGTTAAATACATTATTTCTCGTGAAAAATGGAATGTAATTGCAAGAACACTTAACGGGTATCATGTGGAACAAGATTTCACCGCAGTAAACCCTCCATATTCTATTACAGTTAATCTTTCAGGTAAATCAAGGTACTATCCTATTTACTATGATGATCAAGAATGGATAAATGGGGAACAATATACTTGTGGACCAACAGCTATGAGTATGATAAGTCAGGCACTAAACTGTTATGCCAGTGAAAGAAGATTAAGTGGAGTCTATCAAACAACAAGAAGTGCTGGTACTTATGAATATGACATTATATCATATTCACCTAGTGTTCATATGAAACTAACCGATATACAAGATACTGAGGCTGCAGTAAAATATGCATTACAATCAGGAAAAATGGTTTTCTGGCATATCAGGGGCCATTATATGGCAGTAGTTGGTTACAATTCAGTTACAAACAGATTTTTATGTTTAAATCCTAGTGGTCCAAGCCATTACATTGAAGCAGTTCAATGGGCATCATGGGCTGAAATGATGAGCACAGATCGTCCACTAAAAGGTCATGGTTTCATGTCAGTAACACCATACTGGAATTTAACATCATCTGATAAAACACATGCAATCAACTATTATAACAACATGGGTGGAAAACATGTAGTATCACCAAATGCTGAGGATTGTGGTGATGGTTATGATAATAAAGTAAAAGTAACAGTTAACACTCCTTCAAATGTTCCTAAAACTACCAATCAAACATCACTTATTATAAGATCTTATATACAGACTTCAAGTGAAGTAATAGGTAATGGGGACATTGACGTGTATTTAAATAATAAATTATTTGAAACATTCTCTGCAAAAAATAAATATGTTGCCATGAGTTATGTATTACCTGCATACCTTCCTAACAAGGTAACAGTAACTGTTAAATATACTAAATATAATAAAACATTTGCTGAAACTACAACAACATTTAACAAGTTCACTGCAGGAAAAACATATGTTAATTCTACACCTTTAACTCGTCTTGAAGGAATTTATGCATTAAATGCAGTAGGTAAAAAAGGAGATACAGTAACATTCACAGCATATGTACTGGATAATAATGGAATGCCGGTTAACTCAGGAAAAGCAGTGTTCAAACTTAATGGAAATACTTTAAAAAAGAATTCCACTCCAATCAAAGTTAAGGTAGAAAATGGAATTGCCAAGTTACAATTTATTGTTCCGGCATATACAGCAAAGAATTATCGTTTAACTGCAGTTTTCGGAAACGACTCTGATAGGTATGAAGATAATGCTACTTTCACAATTAAAAAGATGAACTCACAAATAACAAATATTGTATTCACACAATCAGGTAACACAGGAAGATTAACTGCCAAAGTTGTGGATGAAAAGGGTGACAAAGTAGAACGAGAAACTAAGATAACTATTAAAATCAATGGTAAAACAGTTATTAACAAAGTTAGGGTCCAGGATGGACTTATTAACCTGACTATGGATTTATCACAGTATAAGAAAACTAAGCATAATCTTACAATTATTGCTGGAGAAAATGGGGTATACCTGTCTTCAAGAGCATATAAAACATTCAGTATAGTTGATGATAATAAAGTTCAGGTGAACATTTCAGATTTTAAACAATCATCATATAACAATACACTCAGAGTATCAGCAACAATTGTTGACAGTACTGGTGCTAAGATAAATGATGATATGAAATTATCTGTTAAAATAAATGGAAAAACAGTTGTTAATAAAGCTGTAATTACTAATGGACTAATTAATCAGACATTGGATCTATCTAATTATAATATAGGTTCTCATAAGTTATCCTTGATTATTGGTGAAACAAAAAAATATAATTCATATGTATTCAATACTACATTTTTAAAATCTTAACTTTTTTTTCTCTTTTTTTGTAAAAAATTTAGCACAAAAATTATGATACATAGATACATAGATACATTCAGTTACATTAAAATCTATGAATAAAAGTTATTACAAAGTATTCTTCGTTTAATTATGAGTTATTCAATATATGAACACAAAGAAGATAATAATTTTCGTAAATAATATAATAATATAAAAAAAATTATTGGAATCCGCAGAGTATACAAAGAATACATTATCAAATTTATCAACATTAATTAAAATGTTATGTTTAAGGGGTAAAAAGGAGTATAATTATATTTATTAATGCTTCTGTTTGGGTGATTTTAATAAGTGAAAATAATTGTTTGAAACAGATTATTATTTTTCTGTATTAATTGTAGTTTTTTTTCTAAAAAAAAGTTTGTGTTGTCAAAAAGAAAATATTTTTTTTGTAGTGATTATTTATGTCTATTTTCTTTTTGTTTTTTTATATTATGTTTTTTTAATAAGGAGTGGTTGAGTTATTTTGACTACATTTTTATAATAGGTGATTTTTTTAACTATTTTTTCTTTATTCACGTGTTAATAGTTTTTTTTAGGAATTTTTTGGTAGTCTTTTTTTTAACTCGGCGTTGACTAATTTTTTAGGTTTATAGGATATAAATATTTTTAGGATAACCTAAATTTCTTAGTCAATTAAATGTTGTACTCGAAAGTATATAAAGGTTTTGGTATACCTAAAAATTTAATTCCTATTCATAACTCTCATTATTAAAAATTACCTAACAAATGATAAACAAGTTGTTCTGCAGTACGACCAGACTGTCCACCATGAGTTCTAAGCCATTTATTAGCTTCATCTTCTAATTCTTCATCGCTAAGAGTAATTTCAGGATATCTTCTAGCAATAGTTTTAACAATTTCAAAATATTCTTTAACACTAGGCTTATAATAACCAATAGTCACACCAAAACGATCAACTAATGACAATTTCTCTCTTATAGTATCAGAATGATATAATTCCTCATCAGAAGAAGTATTCACACGTTCATTCCAAGTTTCCTTGATAAGATGTCTTCTATTTGAACTAGCGTAAATTAAAACATTATCCGGTTTAGTTTCAAGACCACCTTCAATAAGAGCTTTAAGATATTTATACTCACTTTCAGACTCCTCAAAAGACAAATCATCCATATACAATATGAACTTATAATTGCGATTTTTAATTTCATTAATAATCTTAGGTAAATACTTAGTCTCATGTTTATAAACTTCAATCATCCTAAGACCCTGAGGATAAAACTGGTTTAATAAAGCATTTATGCTCGTTGATTTTCCTGTACCTGCATCCCCATATAACAACACATTATTTGCCTTTTTACCAGCTAAAAAGCTTTTAGTATTATGTAATAATTTCTCTTTCTGCAGTTCATAACCTACAAGATCATCTAAAGTAACATCATCCAGAGAAGTTATTGGTATTATGAAATCACTTTTTTCATCATGAGATAATTGGAATGCACGATTTAAACCATACTTACCCACACCATACTTCTTATAAAATGATGTTATAACATTAAACATTTCATCAACATTTTTTACTTCTTCAATTTGCTGACTTAATTCCTGTACTTTAAAACTGACATCATTATTGTAAAGTTGTTCTTTTTTTACCACAGCAGTATAATTTGTTATGATTGAAAAACAATTGATGTCCAATAAGTTCTCAATTTCACTAAAATCATAATTAAATAATTCTAAGAATATTTCAAGATCCTGTTTAACAAGTTCATTTACACTGCCATTTTTTTCTCCAATCTTCTCACTGAGAATAGTGAAAGGATTTTCTGTTGTTGCAAGGAGGTATGCTAGATAATTATGCCATAAATTTTTATTAAAACCATAATCTGTAGCTAATTTTAATAAATTATTGATTTGGGTATATATGTCATTTATTAATTCGTCCTTGTTGGGGTTGTCGTTTTCAAATTTATTAAAGAGTTTTGTTATTTCGTTAAATATAGGTTCATCTATGTTTTTATAAACTATTAATCTCGATATTAAATTATGCATTTGAATCACTTTTTTTAAAAAAAGAAAATTTGGTGGTGTTTATGATTTTTATTCAAATTCTATTGTACTAGGTGGTTTGTTACTTAAAGATAATGATACATGGGTTATCTCGGGAACGTTTGCAGTAATTTCCTGTGATACTTTATGTAAAAATGGCCATGGTATGTCTGGTACATTTGCAGTCATGGCATCAAATGATTGTACCATTCTTATTACAACCAGGTATCCGAAGTCTCTTTGGTCTCCTTTTACGCCTGTTACTTTACTGTCTGTTAATACAACGAAGTATTGCCATAAATCTTTATGTAATCCTTCTTCTTCTACATGTTTATTTAATATGGCATTTGCTTCTCTGCATATTTCTAGTTTTTCTTTTGTAATGTCTCCTAATACTCTTACTGCTAATCCTGGACCTGGGAATGGTTGTCTGTGTACTATTGAATCAGGTAAACCTAGTTCTGTACCTACTTCTCTTACTTCATCTTTGTATAATTCACGTAATGGTTCGATTATTTCAAGTACTAATCCATCAGGTAATGTTAGGTTGTGGTGTGATTTTATGTTTCCTTCACTTTCTATCCAATCTGGAGCTATTGTTCCTTGTAATAAGTATTTTGCTCCTGATTTTTTAGCTTCTCTTTCGAATACTTCTATGAACTTATGTCCTATTATTTCTCTTTTCTTTTCTGGATCAGTAACTCCGGCTAGTGCTGCTATGAATTCATCTTCTGCATTCACTAGTTTGAAGTTAATTTTGTCTTTGAAAGTATTTTCCACTTCTTCTGCTTCATTTTTTCTTAATAGTCCATGATCTACGAATATTGCTTCTAATTGGTGTCCTATTGCTTCTGATGCAAGTGCTGTAGCTACACTACTGTCTACTCCACCGGATAATGCGATTATTACTTTTTCATCTTTAACTTCATTTTTTATGTTTTCTATTGATTCTTCTATAAACTTTTTGGTATCCATCATCATAATCTACACGACCCCTTTTATTGTTTACATATATTGTAGAAGTTTTCGAATATTTCTCCACCTCTTGGTGTATGTTGAACTTCTGGGTGGAATTGTATTCCATAAATTTCTTTTTCTTTATGTTTCATTGCTTCAATAGCACATTTGTCTGAACTTGCAAGTATTTCAAAGTTTTCTGGTAATGTTATTACTTCATCTTTATGTGAAGCCCATACTTTTAATGATTTTCCAACATCTTTGAATATACCTTCTTCTTTTTCAATGTTTAAATCTATTTGTGCATAGCTTTCTATTTCTGCAGATTTTGTTTCTCCGCCGAATACGTTAGCTATTATTTGATGACCTAAACATATTCCTAATATGGGTACATTTATTTCTTTTATAATATCTTCACAGTTTCCTATTCTTTCTATTGAAGGTCCACCGCCTAATATGATTCCTTCCGGATTTAATGCTTTTATTTCATCTAAACTGGTTTCGTTTGAAACTAATTTGTTTTCTATGTTTAAATAGGTTAATGTTCTGGATATTCTATGATTGTATTGCCCAAAATTATTAATAATAACAATGCTCATATTTAATTCCCGTTATAATTCATAAAAATAAGTATATAACATTTTATTAATTTGTTATATATTACTTCAATCTATATATAATATTATGGAATTAGATAATATTATAATTATTGTTATAGCTTGTGTGGGTTCCTTTATTTTAACATCAATATTTTTCAGATTCTTATTACCAATTATTGTTTTCTTGGTAATTGCATACTTTATTTATGAAATGTTAACTAATTGGAATGAACATAGGAAGTATCAATATTAAGGTTATTAGCATGATTTTTGAAAAAATGGATTCTGATACAATTTATGAAGTTTTGATTTCAACGAGGGGTGCTGATGGAAATTTGAATATAAAACCATTTGGCATGTCCTTGCATGAGGGTAATGTTGTTCTTAAATTGTATCCTAATAATACTCTTTTTAATATTAAGAAAAAGGGCAGTTTTGATTTACTGTTTACGTATGATGTGTTAATGTATACTAAATCTATACTGGGTTTACTTTCAGAGGATTCTTTGGAATCTGTGGATTGTAGGGTTAGCTGTAAAGTTATGGATTTTGTGGTTGATAAAGTAGAGGATACTTATGGAAAAAATATAACCACAACAATAATTGCAAAACCAGTTAATATAATTAAAAATGATTTAACAATGCCCCTAATATCAAGAGCTACAAATAAAATAATAGAATTGTTGGTTGATTATTCAAGATATGAATATATGGATGTAGATGCACAAGAAAAATTCATCAAAAAACTAGAAAAAACCAGTGATTTCATACAAAAAAACGGAAACAAAAAACACAAACAATCCATTAATCTACTAAAAAAAGAAATAAGGAAATATTAATCTTCATGATTAACAACATCAATAATCTTATTCTGATTAACATCAATTAAGCCCTTATTTGTAATTTTAAGTTCAGGAACAACAGGTAAAGCCATAAAAGACAAAGTTGTAAAAGGTCTTTCTAAAGAACAACCCATTCTATCAACCATTTCATTAAGTTCCTCTGACTTCTTAGCAACCTCCAAAACAGGTCTATCACTCATAAGACCAGCAATAGGTAAAGGTAAATCCATCTGCTCCTGGTTACTAATAGCAACAATACCACCCTTATTTTCTATAATCTTATTGGTAGCTTCGGCCATATACTCACTATTAGTACCAACAACAATAATATTATGGGAATCATGACTAATACTGGAAGCAATTGCCCCATTCTTCAATCCAAAACCACTAATAAATCCATTACATATTGTGTTACCACCATAACGTTCAACAACACTAATTTTAAGAACATCTTCAAATACTGAAGGAATAATGCGACCATGATCAATAGTTAACTTAGCAGTATCCTTAGTAGTAATAATAGTGTTAGGAACAACACGCATTACATTAACAACAGCACTTTTCTTATTAGGATCATTAGCTTTAACATCAAAGTCTTCAGCTTTTTTATTATTTAAATTAATTGTTGTTTCTAAAGGTAATGGTTTGGCACGATACAATATCTTTTGTTTCTTAAATATGGTGTTACCATTTACAACAACTCTTTTAACTCTGAAATCGTTTAAATTATCTATAAACACGAAATCAGCATTTTTACCTGGTGCTATACAACCACTATTTAAATTATAATGTTCTGCAGGATTTAAAGTAACTTTACGTATTGCTTCAAAAGGATCCATACCTAAATCAACAGCTTGTCTTAAACGAATATTCATATGGCCTTTAACTAAATCTTCAGAACTTATATCATCAGTGACAATAAAATCAGTAGGTGAATGAATTAATTCTTCAAGCATATGTGATTCACTGCCCTCTCTTATCATGATTTTCATACCTAAACGTTTCTTCTCAAGAGCTTCTCTTTTTGAAATACACTCATGTTCTGTAGAAATACCATATTTAACATATTCTTGTAATTCCATACCACTAAGAAGGGGTGCATGACCATCAATAGGTTTTTTGTATTTTTTAGCAATGTTGATTTTATTGATTAAATCGTCATCACCATTAACAACACCATGATAATCCATAACTTCTGATAATGCAACAAATTCATCTCTTTTAAGCAATGAGTCTATTGTTTCACATCCAATACGGGCTCCATTGTTTTCAAATGAAGTTGATGGAACACATGATGGTGCGGTAAAATAAAATCTTAAAGGAGCAAATTTAGCATCATTAATCATGTACTCAATACCTTCCAGTCCCATAACATTAGCAATCTCGTGTGGGTCAGTAATTACTGATGTAGTACCATGTCTTAATGCTACTTCAGCAAATCTTGAAGGAGTAACTCTTGAGCTTTCAATATGGACATGTGCATCAATAAAGCCGGGAACAATAATGTCTGGGAAATATTGATCTACTTCCTTAATTGATTCAATAATACCATTATTTACCTTAATTTCCCCTGGTTGTATTTCATCAGTAAATACATTTAAAATGTTTCCTTTAATAATCATTTTTTGTAAATCTCCCATTTTAATATAATTATAAACTAAAAATTGTATCATCGGTAATTCTATTAATGCACGTCATATTCACAGCAAAATAAAAAAAAATAAAAATTGCACGTTCCTTAATGTATTGAGTTGCATCATGTCATTGAATTTTTAATTTATAACTCGTCATTTTTTAAATTATGAATATGGTTTCTTTTTTTTGAAGTTTTTCCCTATATTTAAAATTTAATTCATAACTCTAAAATGCCTTATAAATACTTTGTTTTATATTGTATAAATATTTTAAAAAACTATTAGAGTAATCTAATTAATGATTTTAATGCTTAAATTTAACTTATTAATGAATAAAAATTAATAAGAGTTTTGATTATTTAATAAAAAATGTTGTATTGATTTATTTGTTCCTATTTTGAATTAAGGGGTTTATTACTTCTTCATTATTATTTTTTTATCATATTTTTGTTTTTAACATTAATTATTTTAATTTTGAAAAATCAATAATTAATTAAGATAAAAAATTTTTTAGGAGTGAAGTCGCATTGGATAAAAAAATCGTGTTGGTGGCTATAATCGTTGCCGCTCTTCTAATGTTTGTTGGAACAAATATGTTTTATAACACGGGATTGACTATAACTGATTTGAATGTTCATAAAACTGATTCAAACAGCAGTCAATATGATGTATCATATATGTTACGTTCTGTAAGAAGTTTTCATAAAGTAGTTGGGGAGTACACATTACTATCTGGTGATAATCAGGCTATTGGTAAAAGTTCTAATGAATTAAATGACATAAAGGATGGTACCTTCCATATAAATGAAACTATTGATGTTAATGGTTCTTCCTCTGATGCTAAAAAGATTATAATTACATTATATGAAATTGATGATAAAAACACGCAAAAACAAATGTTTAATCAAACATTTGATATATAACTTACTTTTTTTATTATTTTTTTAACTATTTTTTTTTTTTTTTTTGTTTGTGTTTTTGTTTTTGTTGTTGGAGTAGTAGTAATTGTAGTAGTAGTAGGAGTAGTAGTAGTAATAGTAGTTGTAATTATTTTTTTACACTCACAAA
>ODAI014382578.1_pt1 | contig 18487 bp, 17 predicted proteins | sample 1539321 | NCBI WGS metagenome assembly ODAI01 (sample SAMN02144231, study PRJEB22623) | gut metagenome | biome: sheep rumen | host: Ovis aries | place: New Zealand
CCCTGACCGAGTCCATGACGGAAAATACGGTGGGCAGCGTGATCCTGGCGGATGACTGTGAGAACGTCCATGTGATCAATGAACTGGATATTCCGATCATCGGGATGGGGCTGAAGGACGTGGTCGTCGCGGCCAGCCCGGACGGCATCCTGGTGTCGGACAAGGAACAGTCCGGCTACCTGAAAAAGTATGTGGAGCGCCTGGACGAGCAGGTCCGCTACGCGGAAAAATCCTGGGGCGAATACCGTGTCCTGGATATCGGCGACAGCTATGAGACCGTGAAGATCACGGTTCTTGCCGGACACCGCATGAGCTACCACAGCCACCAGCACAGGGACGAGATGTGGACGGTCATCTCCGGAAAAGGACGGACCATCGTTGACGGCATGGAGCAGAATGTGGAAGCGGGCGATGTCATAACCATGCAGGCGGGCTGCCGTCATACGGTGATCGCCGAAACGGATCTGAACATCATAGAGGTGCAGATCGGCAGGGAGATATCGGTTCATGACAAACAGAAATACGAGCTGGAACGGTAACAGGCCGTTTCTGCTGCATCCCGCCTGCAAAGACTATCTCTGGGGCGGGAGGCGGCTGAAGGATGATTTCTCCAAGGAGACCGACCTGACGCCGCTGGCGGAGACCTGGGAGTGTTCTACCCATCCGGACGGACCGAGCGTGATCGCTTCGGGAAGTGAGGCGGGCAGGACACTCCTTAGCGTGCTTAAAGAGCATCCGGACTACATAGGAACAAGCCCGCTCAGGATGCCGGACGGGGGGCTGCCGGTCATGGTCAAGCTGATTGACGCGGCGAAGGATCTGTCCGTTCAGGTGCATCCGGACGATGCCTACGCCGCGGAGCATGAGAACGGCTCCCTGGGCAAGACGGAGATGTGGTACGTGGTCGACGCGAAACCGGACACAAAGCTGGTCTGCGGTTTTTCGAGGAATATGACGGAGCGCCTTGTCCGGCAGAGTCTTGAGAAGGGCAATATAGAGCGCTACCTGCAGAAGGTACCTGTGCGCAGGGATGACGTGTTCGTGATCCGGCCGGGAACCCTGCACGGCATCGGCGCTGGCGCGCTGGTGGCGGAAATTCAGGAAAGCTCCAACGTGACCTACCGGGTCTATGATTACGACCGGCTGGACAAGAACGGGAAAAAGCGGGAGCTGCACATAGAGAAAGCCCTTCAGGTCGCGGATCTGAAAAGCGCGCTTGTGCCCAGGCAGCCGATCCGCACCCTGCGGTACCGGCCGGGATGGGCTTCCGAACTTTTGTACCGCTGCCGTTATTTTCAGGTGGAGCGGATCCTGATCAATACGGAGCGGGTGCGCTGCATGGCGGATTTCTGCGCGGATGACAAGTCCTTCCAGATCTGGCTGTGCGTGGACGGCTGCGGAGTTGTATTTGAGGACGATCGTGCGCCGGAGGGCAGGTGCGCCTGCGGCCAGCAGAAAGCGGAAGGCCAGGCGCTCAGAATTTTCCGCGGGGACTGCATGTTTGTTCCGGCTTCCTCCATCCAGCTGAAGCTGCATGGAAAGGCCCAGTTTTTGAGAGTAACTTGCTGAGGAGGCAGAGCGTTTGAAGACAGTAAGAGAGATATATGAATACCGGGAGATGATCTTCAGCCTGGTCAAGCGGGATTTAAGGGGCAGATACAAGGGCTCGGTGCTGGGTTTCCTGTGGACCTTTATCAATCCGCTCCTGCAGCTGATGGTCTATACGCTGGTGTTCTCCGTTATTATGCGCAACGGGATTAGGGATTATTACCTGTTCCTCTTTGTGGCCCTGATTCCCTGGCTCTTCTTCAGCACCTGCGTCTCCGGCGGCTGCGGCTGCATCCTGTCTTCGGCGGACATGGTAAAGAAGATATATTTTCCCAGGGAAGTCCTTCCGATCGCTTTCGTGACCGGGAATTTTGTAAATATGCTCCTCTGCTTTATCGTGGTCTTTGCAGTCCTGCTTGTGTCCGGAAAAGGCCTGAACCCCGTCGCCCTGCTCTTTCTTCCGGTCATTATGGCCGTGGAATATGTGCTGGCACTGGGGATGGCGCTCCTTTTTTCGGCCCTGACGGTCTTTCTGAGAGACCTCATGCATGTCATGGGAATCGTGACCATGGCCTGGCAGTTTATGACCCCGATCATGTATGATGAGAGCATGGTGCCGGACAAGCTGATGTTCGTCTTCCGGCTCAACCCGATGTCCTCGGTGATCACAGCCTACCGGCAGATTCTGTACTATAAGCAGATTCCGGATCTGAGCACCCTGGCGGAAGCGGTTGTTGTGGGAATCGTCCTGCTTCTGGTCGGACTTGCGGTTTTCAAGAACCGGCAGAGGCATTTTGCGGAAAATCTGTAAGATCCTGCCGCCTTTCATGGGGGGAAATGCTGATTTACTCCGAATTTCAGCGCCTGAAGCATGGGAAAGCAGTATTTGCTCAGCTGCGGCCTCCCGTGTGGGCGCCGTGAACAGTAAAAGCACATCTGCACGTCATCGCAGAGAAGGAAAGAACGGGCCGCGCGGCGGCTTCTGCAGAGGGGAGAAGATATGGCACAGACGATAGATGTCGAAAAGATTATGGATGAGATTCGCGCCGATATCGAGCGCAGGGAGCTGGACGATACCCTGGTTCCCTTTGACGAGATCCCCTTCTCCAATGAGATCATGACTGTCCTGCCGGACAGCCATGAGTACTCCCGCAAGGAACTGAGAAGGAATCTGCTCTATGCGGCGGACCATTACAAGGTGCCTCTGGATCGTGTGATCGAAGCCGGGAATACCGGCGCCATGACGGTCAAGAAGGCTGTCCGCAAATTCACAAGGTTTTATATCAAGCCGGTGGTGGAGGATCAGAACAGCGTGAACGCGGCCCTGGTCAACGCCCTCCGCCAGGAGCGGAACTATATCCAGGCCCAGGAGCAGGCGGTCCGGGAACTGAAAGAACGGCTAGCGGCGCTGGAGGCGGAAATTGAAAAGCTGAAGAAGGCAGGCCGCCCGGAAACGGAAAGCGCGGTCAGCAGCCATGAAGGCGACCCCAGGGGAACTGAAGAAAAAAGCTCCTGGTATTTAAAGAAGGCAGATAAGAGCACAGGTACGAAGCCCAGGTATTTTAAGTAGGCAGACGCGGTCAGCACAGATGGCAGGAGGCCTGATGCACGGAGGCTGCAGATTGTAATCTGCAGACAGGTGCGCAGGCAGGAAGCAGCATGTGCCGGAAATTGAGGTAGAGAGAGTGAAAGTCATACAGATGCTGCCGACCTTTATGTTCGGCGACGCGATCGGGAACGAGGCGCTTGAGATTGACCGGATCCTGAAGGATGCGGGATATGAGACCACGATCTACGCGGAGAATATCAGCGATTCGATCCCGAAGAATATCGTGCATGATATCCGGCAGGGATTTGAGGAGCCGGACCGGGACGATGTGATTCTCTATCACATGTCCATCGCCTGGGCGTATTTCCCCTGCATCCAGCGGGCACAGTGCAGGAAGATTGCCCTGTACCACAACGTGACGCCCGCCTCCTTTTTCAAGGAATATCACAAGGACTTTTATGACGGCTGCATGAGCGGCCTCAATGAAGTAAAGCGCCTGAAAAATGAGTTTGACTACTGCCTGGCGGATTCGGAATTCAACCGGCAGGACCTGATCTCCTACGGCTACAGCTGCCCGATCGACGTCCTTCCGCTGATCATCCCCTTTGAGGATTACCGGAAGAAGCCGGATTCCAGGGTCATCCGCAAGTACAGCAGCCCTAATCCCTGCGCGAAAGGAAGCAATGTGGCCTTTGTGGGCCGGATCGTTCCCAACAAGAAGTTCGAGGACATCATAGCCGCCTTTACCCTGTATCAGAGAAATTATGATCAGGACGCGAAGCTGTTCCTGGTCGGAAATTACGGAAAGGACGACGTCTATTACCGCAGGCTGAGGGATTACGTGCAGGAGCTGGGCGTGAAAAATGTCTTCTTCACGGGACATATCTCTTTCGCGGAGATCCTCGCCTACTACCGCATCGCGGACGTCTTCGTCTGCATGAGCGAGCATGAGGGCTTCTGCGTTCCCATCGTGGAGTCGATGCTCTTCAAGACGCCGATTATTGCCTTTGACGCGGGCGCCGTGGCGGATACCCTCGGAGGCGGGGGCATCCTGCTGAAGGAGAAGGATCCGCTTCTGACCGCGGGCCTCATCGACCGCGTCGTGCGGGACGGGGAGCTGAGGGAGGAGATCCTGAAGGGACAGCGCAGGCAGCTGTCGAGATTTCGTTTTGAAAGAATCCGGGACCTGTTCCTGCGTTATCTGTCCGCTTTCTGCGGCAGAGAGGGCTGAGAGGGAAGGAAGACAGAAATCATTAAAAGCAGGGTAACCTGGGAGGACGAAAAAGATGGGAAGAATTGAGGAGAATTACGCACGCTGGTGCGCGCTGGCGTCGGCAGATCCGGATCTTCAGACAGAACTCGTATCGATGAAGGACGATCCGTCTGCCGTTGAGGACGCCTTCTACAGGGAGCTGGCCTTTGGAACGGGCGGCCTGAGGGGTGTGATCGGCGCCGGAACCAACCGCATGAACGTCTATACTGTCGCAAAAGCCTCCCAGGGTCTTGCAAACTATATTCTGAAGAATTATGCCCCTGACAGGCGCTCCATCGCGGTCAGCTATGACTCCCGCATCAAATCGGACCTCTTTGCGAAGACTGCGTCCGGCGTATTTGCGGCAAACGGGATCCGGGTTCATATCTATTCCTGCCTGATGCCGACGCCCTGCCTTTCCTACGCGGTGCGGGCGCTTCACTGTGCGGCGGGAATCATGATCACGGCTTCCCATAATCCTTCCAGATACAACGGATATAAGGTCTACGGCGATGACGGCTGCCAGATCACCACGCAGGCAGCTGCGGACATCCTGAAGGAGATCGAAGCGCTGGATGTCTTTGAAGACGTCCGCCGGGCAGAGTTTGACGCGGCCTTTGCGGACGGCAGGATCAGCTGGATCCCGGAGCAGATCTATACCGATTTTACCGAGGAGGTAAAGAAGCAGTCCCTGCTCGGGCCGGATGACGAGGTGGACCGCAATGTTGCCATTGTATACAGTCCGCTGAACGGAACCGGCCTGAAACCGGTTATGCGTGTGCTGAAGGAGAGCGGGTATCAGAATATTACGGTCGTGAAAGAGCAGGAAAAGCCGGACGGCCATTTCCCGACCTGCCCCTACCCGAACCCGGAGATCCGCGAGGCGATGGAGCTGGGCATGAGATATGCCGCGGAGCGGCAGGCAGACCTGCTGATGGCGACGGATCCGGACTGTGACAGGGTCGGCATAGCGGTCCGCGAAAAAGATGGAAGCTTCAGGCTTCTGAGCGGCAATGAAACCGGCATTCTTCTTCTGGATTATATCTGCTCCAGAAGGCAGGCACTCGGGAAGATGCCGGCAGATCCGGTATTTGTCAAGACCATCGTTACCATGGATATGGCGGAGCGCCTTGCCGCCCATTACGGGGTCCGCACAGTCAACGTCCTGACCGGATTCAAGTTCATCGGGGAGCAGATCGGCCTGCTGGAGAAACAGGGGAAAGAAGATTCCTATATATTTGGTTTTGAGGAGAGCTACGGATACCTGAGCGGAAGCTATGTCCGGGACAAGGATGCGGTTGACGGCGCTTTCCTGATCGCGGAGATGTTCAGCTATTATAAGACGCGGGGGATCAGCCTGACGGAGAAACTGCAGGAGCTTTATGATCTCTACGGCTACACCTATAATACCCTGCATTCCTTTGAATTTGAGGGATCTGCCGGCTTTGACCGCATGCAGGCGATCATGAAGGACTTCCACGGGAAGGCGGAAAGCGGAGAGACACAGGCATTCGGCGGACTGAAGGTTCTCGAGATCCAGGATTATTCAAAAGGACTGAACAATCTTCCGAAATCCGACGTTCTGAAATATATGCTGGAAGGGCATAGCAGCGCAGTGGTCCGTCCGTCCGGGACGGAGCCGAAGCTCAAGCTGTATCTGTCGGTCACGGCGCCTGACAGGGAAGCCGCTCAGGCGATGGAAGAAAAGCTTGCCGCAGAGCTTGGGCAGGCATTTTCCTGAGAGAAGGCCGGCAGCTGCGGCCGCCGGATCTCAGAGAAGACAGTTCCGGCCGCCGAATCTCAGAGAAGACAGTTCCGGCCGCCGGATCTCAGAGAAGACAGTTCCGGCTTGCGGAATGACTTTTCCGTAATCAGAGTGCAGAGTCCGGATCATAAAGTGCGGATCATATGGAAGCATGAACCGGGAAATTCACGGAGGAGAGGTACATGAAGGGGGTATCTGCTGCAGACAGCATCCGGAAGGAGCGCAGTTCGAATCTGGAACTGCTGCGTCTTTTTGCCATGTTCTGCATCGTCGCCAACCATCTGGTCGGCCAGGGAGATGTACTCAGGGACGCTTCCGGCGTGAACTTTCTGTTCTCTTTCTTCATGGGCAACGCTGCCAGAATTTCTGTAAATATTTTCCTGATAATCGGATGCTGGTTTATGGCCGACGCTTCTTTCCGGGGCAGCCGCTTTGTAAAACTCTGGCTGGAGGAACTGTTCTATACGGTGATTCTGACCCTGCTGATGGCCTTTTTTTATCCGGCCGACGTCAAGCCGAACTATGTCATTGCAGCCTTTTTTCCGGTATTCGGATATAGCCACTGGTTCATTTCGGGCTACCTGGTTCTGATTCTGCTCTCCCCCTTTCTGAAGAGAGTCCTTGCGATGCGTCCGGAGAGCCTGAAAAAGCTGGTTCTTCTTCTGTTTGCATTTACCTGCGTCTGGAGCAGCGTACGGCCTTTTGAAAATGAAACCATGGATACGCTTGTCTGGTTCTGCTCGATGTTTGTTTTCGTCGGATGGTACAAAAGGCAGATCTATAAAGGCGGGAACCAGGCAGGAAAAAAGGCCGGGATCAGTTTTAAGGGAGGCTGGATTCTTCTTCCCGCCGCATTCACAGGCTATTTTCTGATGTGTCTGCTGGTGGTCCGGCCGATGCTGGGATCCTGCGGGACTGTGATGTATGAGGCAAGTATCTGGGCCGGCCAGTTCCTGCAGGACTATAAAGCCCTGCCCAACCTGCTCATTGCCTTCTGCGTCTTCCGTTTTTTCCTTGGTCTTGAGATCGGCAGCAGGAGATGGATCAATTTCTTCTCCACTTCGACCCTGGCTGTCTATATCGTCCACCAGGTCCCGGTTTTCACCCTCTTTCTGTGGAAGCAGCTGGTGCGGATCCCGGACCATGTGAATTCCCCGGCCTGGCCGGCCTATATGGTGGGAGCCATCCTTTACCTGTTCCTGACCATTACGCTTCTGGATAAGGTCCGGACGGAACTGATCGAGAAGCCCCTGATGAAAACCCGGCCTGTACGGAAGGCCTGCCTCATGCTGGAAGCCTTTTACGGAGATCTGATATGAAGATTTACCAGGTACCGGAGATAGTCCCGGAGACGGAAAAAGAAGAAAACAAAGTGCCCGGAACCTTTCTTTCTGAAAGGGCGAAGAGCGGCGCAGACAGAACACTGCCGCGCGATGCAGAACGGACAGGGCATGCGGCGGCTTCGGGTCCGGGGCTACCGGCGATTCTGGCCATGGCGGCGGCTGCCGCGGCTTTAATCTGGCTGCCCCTGTCAAAGTCTGTTATCGTAAGGGGGATTCCTCTGGGCGACAGCTTCCGGATCCGCCTCTCAGAGCCGAACTGGGACGCCAACCAGTTTATCCGGAAGGGAACCTCCATGGATGAGGCATCCTATACCTGGACAGATGGAAAAGAGCTTGTTTTTTACCCTCTTAACGCGGCGCAGGAGAGTGATTATCTTATGACGGTTCAGGTCGCAGGAATCTTCACCGGGAGCCAGAGGCTAGCCGCCGTACTCAACGGGGAGACGGTTTACGAGGACAGCCTTGCGGGAGAAAGGGAAATGGAGATTCTGCTGCATCTGCGGCAGGGGAAAAATGATCTGAGAATGGAACTTCCCGACGCCGTATCGCCGGTGGAACTGAAGGTAGGAAATGACGGCAGGAAGCTGGCCCTGCAGCTGACGGACATTACGTTTCTGAAACAGTAAGGGCGGGTGCGCGGACGCCGGATGAAAAGAGGCCGGGTCCGGGGCCGCAGGGAGATCCCGTCCGGACAGGAAGGCCGGGCGCGGGGAGAAAAGAAGGGCAGAGAAGGGAATACTGAGATGAGAATCGGATTTGTCATACCGTGGTTTGCCATGAATATTTCCGGAGGAGCGGAGACAGAGCTTCGGGGCCTTGTTACCCATTTCCACGCGGCCGGGATGGATCTGGAGGTACTGACCACCTGCGTGCAGCAGTTCAACAGCGACTGGAACGTGAACTATTACAGGGAAGGGCTGAGCGTCGAGGAAGGTATTCCGATCCGCCGTTTCCCGGTCCGGCAGAGAGATACCGCCGCTTTTGACGCGGTCAATATCCGCCTGATGAACAATGACATGCCGCTTACGGACGAGCTGGAACACACCTTTATCAAAGAATGTGTCAACAGTCCGGCCCTGTACCGGTACATGAAGGAGCATTCCTCCGAATACGATCTTTATGTCTTCATTCCCTATATGTTCGGCACGACCTACTACGGAGTCAAAGCCTGCCCGCGGAAGTCGGTCCTGATTCCCTGCCTGCATGAGGAGAGCTACGCCCATATGCGCGTCTTTGAGCGCTGCTTCCGCCATCTGGCGGGCATGATCTTTTTGTCAGAGCCCGAGGGAGAGCTGGCGGAGCGCCTCTACGACCTGTCCAGAGTGGACGCCAGGGTCCTGGGCGCAGGGGTGGATGATATCCCCGAGGCGGATGAACGGCGCTTCCGGGAGAAATACCATCTGGAGGAACCGTTTGTCCTGTACGCGGGACGCAAGGATGCAGGGAAAAATGTGGACGTCCTTGTGAATTATTTCTCTGAGTACCGCAGAAGGCATGAAACGGACCTGAAGCTGGTCCTGATCGGCGGCGGGAAAGTGGATATTCCCTCAGACCAGAAGGATAACGTGCTGGATCTGGGATTTCTGCCGGTCCAGGATAAATACGACGCTTACCGGGCAGCATCCGTTTTCTGCAATCCTTCGCCGCATGAAAGCTTCTCCATCGTGATCATGGAGAGCTGGCTGGCAGGCAGACCGGTTCTGGTGAGCGACGACTGTGCGGTGACGAAGAATTTCGTGAAGAAGGCGATGGGCGGGCTTTATTTCCAGAATTATCATGAATTCGAAGGAGCCCTGCAGTATCTGCTGGATCATCCGGAGACTGCGGAGCAGATGGGAGAGAACGGGAAAGAATTTGTGAAGGCGAATTTCTCCTGGGATGTCATCGTGAAGAAATATATGGACTATTTTGAGGGTCTGATTAAGAAATAAGCGGCAGAGGACCGGATTGCCGCCGGCGCAGGGGATCAGATTGCCGCCGCTGACAGATGAAGGATTAAGAAGACTGCTGACAGGCAGAGGATAGAATAGCTGTATGGATCAGAACAGAAACGAATTGGAAAATACAATCGAAGTCTCCCACGTTAAGAAGAAATTCCGCGTGTACATGGACAGGGGCTATACGATGAAGGAGCTGGCCCTCTTCAGCTTCCGCCGCCGTTTTGAGGAGCGGGTGGTGCTGAATGACATCAGCTTCAATGTCAGGAAGGGGGAGGCGGTCGGCCTGATCGGCCACAACGGCTGCGGCAAGAGTACGACCCTGAAGCTCCTGACCAGGATTATGTACCCGGACGAGGGGAACATCACGATGAAGGGCAGGGTCTCGAGCCTGATCGAGCTTGGCGCCGGTTTTCACCCGGATATGAGCGGAAGGGAGAACATCTACATCAATGCCTCCATCTTCGGCCTGAACCGGAAGGAGATCGACCGCAGGCTGGAGGACATCATAGAGTTCTCGGAGCTGCAGGATTACATCGACAATCCGGTCCGCACTTACTCCTCCGGCATGTATATGAGACTGGCATTTTCAGTTGCCATCAATGTGGATGCGGATATCCTCCTGATCGACGAGATTCTGGCGGTCGGGGACGCGAATTTCCAGACCAAATGCTTCAACAAGATGCAGGAGATCAAGGCTGCGGGGACGACCATCGTCCTGGTCTCCCATTCCATGGAGCAGATCGAGCGCCTCTGCGACCGGTCGATCTGGATCAATGACGGAAAGATCGTCATGGACGGCAACCCGAAGGACGTGGACATGGCCTACCTGGAATTCATGAACAACGAGCGGAAGGCCAGGGCGGAAAATGAGGATGAGAAGAAGAAGGATCCCGCGGAGCGCAAGCGCTACGGGAACCAGAAGGCAATGTTTGAGAAGATCCGTCTCCTGGGAAAGGACGGAAAGGAAGGCAAGGTCTTTGAGACCGGATCCCCCCTTACAATCCGGGCCCAGTATAAGGTGAGCAAAAAGGTGGAGGATGCGGTCTTCGGGATCGGCATTTTCCGCAATGACGGACTCTGGGTCTACGGAACCAATACCCGGATCGCCCAGAAGGAGCGCTTCGACCTGGTGAAGGACGGGGAATTCCTGTTCCGGATCGATTCCCTGGATCTCATCCAGGGCGCTTACTGGCTGGATGTGACGATTGAATGGGGAAACGGGAATCCCGTGGACTATTACAAGCAGGCAGTGAAGTTCGAGGTTGTCTCAAAATACAAGGATGTCGGAGTCGCCTGCTTCGGCCATGACTGGACATATGAGGTATAGCCGGATGGGAAAAGTGTTCAGGCCGCGGAGTCTGATATGGATCCTGCTGCTCACGGCTTCTGTGGCGGCGGGGCTGGCGCTCATCTACCGGGGAGCGCCGCTGAATTATCCGCTGGGTTATTACGGGGATGACGGCCTGGGGGTCTTCTATGTGGTCAAGACGATCCGGGATCACGGGATCAGCCTGGTAAACCCGCAGATGGGCGGCGTGAGCGGAGCGGATATGTATGATTATCCCTACGGATGCCTTCTGCCCTTCCTGCTGGTGAAGCTGATCAGCTTTTTCGTGTCCGACATCTACAGGATCACGAACCTTTTCTATTTCCTCTGCTATCTGCTGAGCGCGCTGACAGCCTTCTTCGTGTTCAGAAAGCTCAGGATCTCGGAGGGGGTCTCCTGGGCGGCGGCGCTGCTGTTTGCATTTTCCCCCTATATTCAGATGCGATACACCCACATGTGGGTGCTTCCGTATTTTATGATGCCTTTTTCCTGCCTGATCGCGGTATGGATCGTGGAAGGCGCTTTCCGGGAGAAGAGCGAAGGCGGCGCGGGGGATGCCGGCGTTCACGGCGCGGGCATAAGATCCGGCGGCAGCCACGCGGCATCGGACGCAGCGGGAGGAAGACTGCGCACAAAGCGCCTCCTTGTCTGTATCTTCCTTGCATTCATGGTTTCCTGGACCGGCGTCTATTATGCCTTTTTTTCCTGTGCGCTCTTTGCCCTGGCGGCGCTGGTGCGCATACTCAGGGAAAAGAGGCTTCTGCGGAATCTTTATCCGCTCCTTTTTGTGATTGCCTCCGGAGCAGGGGTGGCCGTCAATATTTTTCCGACGGTTCTCTATACCCTGAAAAACGGCCCCAACCCCATGAGCGAGACGGCTACGCGGCTGCCTTTTGAGTCGGAGCTTTACAGCCTGAAACTGATCCAGCTGCTTCTGCCCAGGAACGGGCACAGGATCTCAGCGCTGGCGCAGATCAAGAATTACTATAACGTAAATTCCGCAAGCCTGAACGAGAGCACCACCTCCACGCTGGGCCTGGCTGCCGCGCTCGGATTCATCGCGGCCATTCTCCTGCTGATGAGGGGCCGGAGCGTGAAAGAGCGCGCAGGAGACGCGCAGCTGTCCCTGTACGAGTCGGTACCGCCGCTCGTGCTGGGGAGCTTTCTGATCGCGACGGTGGGCGGCGTCAGCAGCATCGTATCGCTTCTGGTCAGCTCGCCCGTCAGGGGCTACAACCGTATGTCCACGACAATTATGTTCCTCTGCCTGCTGATCAGCGCCCGCTGGCTGGATGATCTGAGGCAGCGCTTCCGGGGCAGCCGCCTTCTGACAGCTCTGCTGTGCCTGGCTGTCGCGGGGATCGGGATCTTCGACCAGACAGTTGACTGCGGAGCCTCTGATACCTCCGAGATCGACAATGCCAGGAGCTTTGCCGCACAGATTGAGGAAGAGATGGACGACGGGGCTCTGATTTTTGAATATCCCTATGTGGACTGGCCAAGTGGAGGCTGCTACAGGCTCTTTCTCGGTTATCTGGAGTCTTCTTCCCTGCGCTGGAGTTTCGCTTCCATGCAGGGGCGAAGGGAAGCTCAGTGGCAGAGCGCCGTATCCGCCCTGCCTTCCGGAAAGATGATCCGGAAGCTGCAGAAGGCGGGATATGCCGGCCTGTATCTCGACATGGCAGCCTGCATTACAGCTGCGCAGGCAGGAGGCCTCAGCGGGGAAGCCGCCCTTCTGCAGACGGAGCAGAAGATCGCTTCCTTCACGGAAAAGCTCGGCCGGGAGCCCCTTGTCAGCGGGGACGGACAGCTTTATTTCTGGAGTCTGGAGGCGGAAGACGGCTCCGGACTTCGTGGACAGAGCAGCAGCTTTGAAACGGAGACAGAGAACAGCGACGGGAAAACCGGAAAAGAAATGCAGACGGAGAGACCCTAAGGAGGATACAGATGCTGAGAGTTGTACAGGTTGGATACGGATACTGGGGAGCGAATATTGCCAGGAAACTGACCGCCTCCTCCCGTTTTGACTTTAAAGTCCTGTGCGAGATCCTGCCGGACCGGATCGCGAAGGCCAGGCGGGAGCTTCCGGAGAGCGTCCGGGTCTGTGAACACTATGAGGACTATCTGGAGGATCCGGAGATCGACGCCTTTGTCATCGCCACGCAGACGGAGAATACCTATGAGATCGGCATGAGAGCCATGGCGGCCGGCAAGCACGTCTTCATGGAAAAGCCGCTGGCCACCACGGTTGAGAGAGCGCTGGCACTGAGAGAGCGGGCTTTTTCGACCGGGATGATCCTTCACTGCGACCATATCATGCTCTATAATCCCTATTACCGCTATATCAAGAAGCTTTATGACGCGGGCGAACTGGGAGATCTGATCTATTTTGACGTGGAGAAGCTGAACCTGGGGCCGATCCGTATGGACGTAAACGCCCTCATGGATCTGGCGGTGCATGATGTGGCAGTGCTGGACTGGTTCTCCGACGGCCAGATGCCCGGGCAGCTGTCCGCCTTCGGCGCAAAGCCTTTCGGGCAGCAGGAGACGCTGACCTACCTGACCATGAAATACAGCAGCTTTCTGGCACAGCTCAAATCCAGCTGGGTGTCGCCGCTGAAGGTGCGCCAGACCGTCGTCGCGGGCACCCGGAAGATGGTGATTTTTGACGATATGAGCCTGAATGAGAAGGTCCGCATCTACGACTGCGGGATCGACGTCATTCCGGCGAAAGAATACATGGACTATGCCTTCCTGACGCGGAGGGGGGACATTCACATCCCCTATATCGAATTCGAGGATTCTCTGCAGAACAGTCTGGAGCATTTCGAGAGCTGTGTGCAGAAGGGGAGGCAGTCCCGGTCCGGCCCGGAGGAGGCCCTGCGCGTGATGAAGGTCCTGGAGCGGGCCCAGAAGGCGATGGTATCCTGAGAGGCAGCTGACGTATAAGGCTTTCTCTGCAAAGGCTGTGCCGGCTGAAGAAACGAATCAGGCAGAATTTCCCTGAAAGAAGGACAGGGTGGAGATGGAAATGACAAAAAAGATTCCGGTGACGATTCCATATTTTACAGATGAGGAAAGCGAAGCGGTCAAAGAAGCCCTTCAGTCCGGCTGGGTAGCCCAGGGACCGAGGGTTGCACGTTTCGAAGAACTGATTGCCGCCCATGAAGGGGCGGGATACGGCGTGGCGACCACCTCCTGTACGACGGCCCTGCACCTGGCGATGGCGGCAGGCGGACTGAAGGCGGGCATGGACGCCATTGTCCCCGCCTTTACCTTTGTCGCGACGGCCAACGCCGTTCTGATGACGGGGGCGGAGCCGGTCTTCTGCGACATCCGCCGGGAGACTTTCAATATCAGCATCGAGAGCCTGGAAGAGGTCATCCGGGAGGGTTATGAGGAGCGGGACGGGAGTCTTTTCAATAAAAAGACCGGAAACCTGCTCTGGGGAATCGTGCCCGTGCATGAATTCGGGCTCTGCTGCGAGATTGACCGCGTAAACGGGATCGCTTCCCGCTGGCATCTGAAGGTGATCGAGGATGCGGCCTGCGCCCTGGGAGCCAGGATCGGAGACCGCCATGAGGGCAGCTTCGGGAACATGTCCTGCGTCAGTTTTCATCCCAGAAAGTCCATTACCACCGGAGAGGGCGGCATGGTGCTGTGCGATGACGAGGCTGCGGCCCGCCGCATGAGAGAACTGCGCACCCACGGGAGCACAGTCTCCGCCGACGCCCGCGACAAGGGCAGGGGCTTCCTGCTTCCGGAATTCAATGAGGCGGGCTATAATTACCGCATGACGGATATCCAGGCGGCAGTCGGCTGCGTCCAGGTCAGGAAGCTGGATCAGATCATTGAAATAAAGAGGAAAAACGCCCTCCGCTACGACCGCCTCCTGAAGGCGCGCGTGCCGGAACTGATTCCTCCGGCAGCCCCGGAAGGATATTTTCATACCTATCAGTCCTATGTCTGCATGCTGGACCTTAAGGCACTGGGCATCGGGAGCGTGGCGGAAGGCGGGGACTTCAGGAACCGTCTGCTTCAGAGACTGGAGGATCTGGGAATCGCGACAAGACAGGGGACGCACGCCGTGCATATGCTGGGCTATTACCGGAATACCTACGGCTACCGGCCGGAGGACTTCCCGAACGCCTATGCCTGCGACCATCTGTCGATCACGCTTCCGAACTACGTGCAGATGTCTGAGGAAGACCAGGACAGGGTGCTGGAAGCGCTGCGCTCAGAGCTGGATGAGATGAAAAAAAGTTAACATTCACGGCCATTCTGAAATCAGGTTCTGGTTTGTCGTGCCTGCATGTAAGAAACAGGTTCTGATTTCAAATAAGGCTGTGGACAGCAACGAACAAATCCGGCGCCTGAGGGGCCGAACAGGGAGATAAGACTATGGCAAAAATCGCCGGAAAAAGAATACTTGTAACAGGAGGAGCGGGCTTTATCGGGAGCAATCTCTGCGATGCCCTGCTTGCGGCGGGCGCGGAGAAGGTGGTCTGCCTTGACAATTTCTTTCTCGGAAAGATGGAAAACATCGCGCAGGCCATGAAGGATGAGCGTTTTGTCCTTTACCGGGACGATGCGCGCCAGTTCGGCGTCATGCAGTCGATCATGGAGAAGGAGAAAACGGAGATTGTCTTCAATATGGCGACGATCGCTCTCAACTATTCTTTCTTCAACCCCTTTGACGCCTACCTTGACAATGTCCAGATCGCCAATACCCTTCTGGAACTGATGAAGGTCGGCGCTTTTCAGACGCTGATCCACACATCCTCTTCGGAGGCTTACGGGACGGCGCAGTATTCGCCCATGGATGAGAACCATCCGACCAATCCGACCACGCCTTACGCGGCGGGCAAGGCGGCCGCGGACCTGATGGTTCACAGCTTCTACAAGGTCCTGGGTCTGGACATCGCCATTGTGAGACCCTTTAATAACTACGGCCCGCGCCAGAACGCCGAGGGAGGACTGGCAGGCATCATACCTGCCACGGCCCGCAGGATCCGCCAGGGACAGATGCCCGTCGTGGAAGGAGACGGGGAGCAGTCCCGCGATTTCATCTACGTGGGGGACACCGTCCGGGCCCTGATTCTGGCCTATGAGCGTGAGGAGTCAAGAGGGGAGATCATCAACCTGGGCTCCGGCAGGGATATCTCCATCAACCATCTGCTGCAGACAATCTGCGACTGTATGGGGTATACGGGGGAATGGGAGCACCGGCCGGCGCGAAAGAGCGATGTGAGAAAGCTCTGCGCGGACGCTGCCAAAGCCAGGAAGCTTCTGGGCTTTGAACCGCAGGTGTCCTTTGAGGAGGGAATCGCCAGAACCCTTGAATGGTACAGGGAACGCTATCAGTGAAATGCGCTTCGCGTCTGCGCGGCCAGGATATTTCTGAAGACGGAGGGAGCGGGACCCAGCAATGAATGAGTTTGAGAAAGAGTTCGATGCACTGATGCAGGAGCGGCGTGCCTGGATGCAGGAAAGCTATAACCGGACCCTGCCGAGCGGGGAGCTGATCTACAACCGCTTTCAGAAAGCCCGGGACCTGGGCTTCGGCGAAGGCTCCTCCATCTATGATACGAGCGTTGTACTGGGAGAGATCAGGGTCGGAAAACATGTCTGGATCGGCCCCTATACCCTGCTGGACGGCAGTTCAGGGGACCTGGAAATCGGCGATTTTGTCAGCATAGATTCCGGCGTGCAGATCTATACCCACGACTCGACCAGACATTATGTGTCGGGGGGAAAGATGCCTTTCGAGCATGCCTCCGTCCGGATCGGGAGCAATACGGTGATCGGCTCCATGAGCATGATCGCGTGCGGCGTCACGATCGGCTCCCACTGCGTCGTGGCGGCCCATTCCTTTGTCAACCGCGACCTTCCCGACTGGTCCATCGCCGCCGGCTGCCCTGCCAGGCTGATCGGCAGAGTGAAGGAGCTTGAGGACGGCAGCGTCGAATTTGTCTATGAATAGTAACTGCGAATGAGTGTGATATAAAGCTCTTCCGGCGCATCTGCCGGAAGATACGGGAGAAGCCATGGAAGCGAAGGGTTTATCGGTCATTGTACCCTGCCTGAATGAGGCGGAGGGCATCATGCATTTCTGCAATGTGATCGACATCCATGCGGAAAGCCTGACATTTCCGCTGGAACTGATTTTCGTTGACGACGGGTCGACGGACGGGACCGGTGATCTGATCCGGGCCCATCAGTTCCGGAATGTGAAAAAGATCCAGCTGATCACATTTTCCAAAAATTTCGGCTCCCACGCGGCGATCCGGGCAGGGATCGCGCGGGCCCGCTTCGACCTGTGCACCTGGATGGGGAGCGACCTGCAGGAGCCGCTGGAATTCCTTCAGATGTCCTGGGACAGGATCGCGGAGGGATACAACGCCGTCTATATCGAGAAGCGGTCCGTGGAGGTATCTTCCGCCAACCGTTCTTTCTCCAGGGTCTATTCTTACCTGATGCGGAAATACGCCGTATCCAGCTATGCCTCCGGCGGAATCAGCACCATCGTTTTTGACCGCAAGATCATGGATTATGTGAACGGCAACCAGGAGTCCAACTCTTCCATCATGCTGCAGATCATGGACGCGGGCTTCAGAAGCAGCCTGCTGTCTCTGGATTTCAACAGCCGCTACGCCGGTGAATCCAAGTGGACCCTGAAGAAAAAGATCAAGCTTTTTATCGACTCTTTTGTGTCCTTTTCCTTTATGCCGATCCGCCTGGTCAGCATCGTCGGCATCGTGATGTTCGTCCTGGGCCTTGTCATGGCCCTGTTTACATTTGTGAACAAACTGATCAATCCGGCGGTTCCGATCGGCTATTCCACCATCGCCAGCATCCTGGCCCTCGGCTTCGGGGTGACCAATATTTCGCTGGGGATTCTGGCGGAATATCTCTGGCGCACCTACGACGCGGCCAGGGCGAGACCGCCCTATATCGTGTCCGATGCGGAGCGCCTGGACGCTGATGCAGAGGAGGAGTAAAGCCGGGGCATTGCGTCATGATAAAAGATTTGTCCCGGAAGGAGGAATGAGATGGAAAAGCGAAGACTGAGGGATTACGCGGTACTCTACGGAGCCTTTCTGGTCTATTCCGCTTCCACGGTCTGCGCAAAATTCGCCGCGCGCCAGGACATGATGGTGAAGGTCCTTGTGTTCGCCGCCCTTGAACTGGTCTGCCTCGGCGTTTATGCGCTGGTCTGGCAGCAGGTGCTCAGCCGTTTCCCGCTGGTCGTGGCGATGGCGAACAAGGGCAGCGTCGTGCTCATCAACCTTGTCTGGTCTGTCCTGCTTTTCGGTGAGCATATCAACGGATATAACCTGGCCGGAGCGGCGATTATCATCGCAGGAATCTGGCTGGTTTCCGGCAGCCGGGACGGGGAGGAAACGGAGGAAGGAAGATGAACCGGTATTATCTGATTGCGGTTATCTCGGGCATGCTCTCCTCCTTCGCCCAGATCCTGCTGAAGAAAAGCGCTCTGAAGCGCCATGACACATTTCTGAAACAATACCTGAACCCGCTGGTGATCGGAGGCTACGGGATTACAGCCCTGTGCATGGTTCTCACCATCGCGGCCTACCGCGGCATGCCCTACAAATACGGCGCGGTAATCGAGTCACTGACTTATATCTATATCCTGGTGCTGAGCCGGACCCTTCTGGGAGAGAAGCTGACCCGGCGCAAGGTGACGGGAATGTTTCTGATCGTGGCGGGCGTCATCGTATTCAGCCTGGGCGGCTGAAACG
>ODAI010591172.1_pt1 | contig 18478 bp, 18 predicted proteins | sample 1539321 | NCBI WGS metagenome assembly ODAI01 (sample SAMN02144231, study PRJEB22623) | gut metagenome | biome: sheep rumen | host: Ovis aries | place: New Zealand
AAATATTTTTCTATTATTTCTTTTACAAATGATTTGTATTCTATTTCATTTGTTTCTGTTTCTTCTGCTTCTAGTAAACATATTGGTGGAAATAATACACACCACCAATTATCTCCTTTTCCTTCTCCGAGTGTTATTAATAATGATTCATATAATCCTTCTTTATATTTTATTCCCTTGTATTCCTTTTGTGGAAAGTAATTTAATCCAAAATTAATTGTGTAGTCTTTATCGTAGTTTATTTGTGTTAAGTAGTTGTCTAATTCTTTATTTAAATTTTTTAAATTATTATTTATTATTGTTCTTGCGTCTTCTGTATTCTTCGCATCTTTTAGGAGATTTTGCATATAAAGTTGTATATTTTTTCTAATTTCTTGTTTTTTTTCTTGGTCATATTTTGAATTACTGTTTGCTATTACTCTAATTCTTATTGAGTCTTCTGGTATTTCTACTAGTTCTTCTGCTTTTACTCCAATTATCATATATGTTGTTATTATTAATCCTAATACTAATAGTGTTTTTTTCATATAAAAATCGTTCCCTTCTATTTAATAGTGGAACGATTTATTTTTTTTATACATTATTTATGATATGATTCATTATTTTTTATTTTGTATGCTCTATATATTTGTTCTAGAAGTATTACTCTAAATAGTTGATGTGGAAATGTTAGTTTTGAGAACGATAGTTTGTAGTTTGATCTGTTTTTTATTTTTTCATCTAACCCATATGATCCGCCTATTATAAATGTTATATTTGAATTTGTTATTTCTAGTTCTTCTATTTTTTTTGATAGTTCTAGACTTGTAAGTTGTTTCCCTTCTATTTCTAGGGTTATTATATAGTCTTTGTTTTCTATATGTTTTAATATTAGTTCTGCTTCTTTTTGTTTTATTAGTGTTTCATTATTTAGGTTTATATCTTCTACTTCTATGATATTTATTTTGGTGTATTTTGAGAGTCTTTTTTGATATTCTTCTAGTGCTTCTTTAAAGAATTTTTCTTTTATTTTTCCTACGCATATTATTTTTATCATACTTCTATTAACTCCGTTTTTGTTTCTTGGTGTGCGACTCTTATGTCTATGTTATTATTTTCTAGTGTTTCGTTTATTGTTTTTAGTGCAAGTTCATCTGTGTTGTTATGTTCACTAAGATGAGCTAGTATTATGTGTTTTGTATTTTCTCCTATGAATTTTTTTAGGTAATATGATGAGTCTTTGTTTGATAAGTGGCCTTTATCTCCTAGTATTCTTTGTTTTAGATGATATGGATAGTTTGGATTATTCATAAGCATTTCTACGTCATGATTACTTTCTATTATATACATGTTTTTATTTTTTAGTAATTTATGGTTTTTTATGTTTATATATCCTGTATCTGTTATGTATACTATTTCTTTTTCCTCATTTTTTATTATATATCCATTTGAGTCTTCTGCGTCATGTGATGTTTTTATTGCTGTTATTGTTATATCTTTTAGTTTTGTTGTTTCTCTAATAAATTCATAGTTTTTTAGTTCTTGATTAAGTTCTTTATACATTATTTCTGTTAGGTATGCTTTTGCTTTATGTTTTTTGTTGAATACTCTTAGTCCTTCTATATGATCTTTATGTGTATGGGTTATAAAAATTGCTTCTATTTCGTCAGGATTTACGTTTATTTCTTTTAGTTTTTTTTCTGTTGTTAATGAGTTAAGTCCAATGTCTATTAGTATTTTTGTTTGTTTTGTTTCTATATAGCAGCAATTTCCTTTTGATCCTGAAGCTAGTACGCAGGCTCTCATGCTTGCTCCTTTAACATATTTACGAATGTACTTACGTTTCTTCTAAATATTAAGTCTACTGTTGTTGTTGGGCCACTTCTGTTTTTTGCTATTATGAATTCACTTTTGGATGTGTTTTCATCTATTGATATTTGTTTTGTATAGTAGTCTTCTCTATATAGGAATGCTACTATGTCTGCGTCTTGTTCTATTGATCCTGATTCTCTTAGGTCGCTTAGCAGTGGTCTTTTATCTTCTCTTCCTTCTACTGTACGTGATAGTTGGGCTAGAGCTATTACTGGTATATTTAGTTCCATTGCGAGTGTTTTTAATGATCTTGATATTTCTGATACTTCTTGTTGTCTATTTCCAGCATATCTAGCTGATCCACTAATTAATTGTAGGTAGTCGATAATTACTATTCCTAGTCCTCCTTCTGAGTTATATAGTCTTCTACATTTTGCTTTTATTTCGCTTATCGTCATTCCGGCTGTATCATCTATAAATAGTTTTGTTTCTGCTAGTCTACTCATTGCTTCATTGAATTTCTTCCAATCATGGTGTTCTAGTTTTCCACTTCTTAGTTTATTTGCTTCTATTTGTCCTACACTTGATAACATTCTCATTGCTAATTGTTCTCCGCTCATTTCCATGTTGAATAGTGCTACTGTTTTATCTGTGTTCATTGCTATATTTGTTGCTAGATTAAGTGCGAATGCTGTTTTTCCCATTGCTGGACGTGCGGCTATTATTATTAGTTCGTTTTCATGCAGTCCACTTGTTACTTTATCTAAGTCATAGAATCCTGTTGGTATTCCTGTTATTTCTCCTTTTTGTTGTGACAATTTTTCTAAGTCACTTTGTGTTTTTAATAATACATCTTGTATGCTTCTGAATTCTGTTCCTTTTTTTGTTTTTACAACGTTTAGTATTTTTTTTTCTGCGTTGTCAAGTACTTCGCTTATATCTTCTTCTTGATTATATCCTGATGTTACTATTTCTGTCGCTTCTTCTATTAGTTTTCTTAGTATTGCTTTTTCTTCTACTATTCTAATATATTCATCTATGTTTGCAGCAGTTGGTACAAAGTTTATTATTTCTGTTAGATATTCTATTCCACCTATTTGTTTTAGTTGTTTTTTGTTTTCTAGTTCTTCTGTTACTGTGGTCATATCTATTGATACTAGTTTTTCTCTTAGTGTTTTTATTGCTTCAAATATTTTTTGGTTTGCGTCTAGATAAAATAAGTCTTTATTTAATGATTCTAGTGCTTTTTGTGTTGCGTATTTTGATAAAAACATTGATCCCAATACCGATTTTTCTGCGTCTATATTATGTGGCATTGTTTTTTCCATTGTATCACCTTACTTCTTTATTTCTACTTTGATTTTTGCGATTACTTTTTTATGTAGTTCAATTTCTACTTCATGAAATCCTATTGTTTGTAATGGAAATTCTAGGTGTATGTCTTGTTTTTTTATTTTATATCCAAGTTCTGTTAGTTTTTCTTTTATTTGTTTTACTGATATTGTTCCAAACATTTGGTCCTGAGCGCCTGTTTTTGCTTTAAATATGATTTTTTCTTTTTCTAGTTTTTTCTTTAGGTCTTCCATATCTTTTATTAATAAATTTTCTTCTAGTGCATGTTCTGCTTTTTCTTTTTTTAGTTTATTTACACTTGTTTCTGAAGCTTTTACAGCATAGTTGTTTTTTATTAGGAAGTTCATTCCGTAACCATCTTTTACTTCTTTTATTTCTCCTTTTTTTCCTTGTCCTTTAACGTCTTTAAGAAATATTACTTTCATGTTTTTCCTCCTTTATTTCTTCTAATAAAAGTTTTTCTGCATCTTCTATGGTTGTTTCTAGTTGGCATGCGGCATCTGTTAGATGGCCTCCGCCTCCTAAGTTTGTCATTATTATTTCTACATTAATATTTCCAAGTGATCTTGCACTTATTCCTATTTTTTTGTTTGAAAGTATCCCTATTGTGAATGATGCTTCTACTTTGTCAAATCTGAGTAAGTCTTCTGACATTGTTGCTAGATATGAAGGGTTGTAGTTTTCTTTATCTAGTTTGCATATCATCATATTATTTATCATATAGCTATTTTTTATTTGTTCTGTTCTATTTAGATACTCTTCTTTTTTTATTTTTAGTATGTTTTGTTTTAGTATGTTGTCTGCTCCCATTGACATTAGATATGCTGCTGTTTTAAATGTTTTTTCTGTTGTTTTCATGTTATATCCGTTTGTATCTATTTCGATTCCTGCAAGCATTATTGTTGCTATTACTTTGTCTACTTTTTTTTCTTTATATTTTAAGTATTGGGTTACTAGTTCTGTTGCACTTGATGCTTTTGAGTCAATGTACTCTAATATTGTTTCTATTTTATCTTTTCCTATTATATGATGATCTATTACTATTACGTCTGTTATTTCGTTAAGTATTTCTTCGTGTTCTAATAAGCTCTTTTTATGTAGATCTGTTATTATTAATAATGTGTTTTTTAGTTTTTCTTTATAGTTTGTTTTATCTATGAATTTTATGTTTGTTTGGTTTAATTCTTTGAATGCTTTTTTCATTGATTCATTAAGTTTATCTTTTGTTTTAAATATATAACATTCTTTTTCTATTGCGTTATATAGTCCAATTGCTGAACCTATGCAGTCTAAATCTGGATTTTTATGACCCATGATTATTATGTTATTATGTTTGTTTATTTGTTCATCTAATTGTTTGAAGAAGTTAATCATTTTTTTCCTCCTTTTCTCTTAGTTTTTGTGCAAGTTTTTTTATTTTATCAAATCTATGATGTAGGCCTGGTTTTGTTATTGTTTGATTTGTTTCTAGTGTTATTATTTCGCTTAATTCTTGTAATGAAGCATCTTTATATTTCAGCCTATATTGTGCTGCTATTTGTTCTTTTTCTGATAATAATTCTAGTCCGTGTTTTTTTATTAATTCTATGTCTTTTACTTGTTCTGTTGCTGTTTGTATTATTCTGTCTACATTTGCTTGTTCACAGTTATTTAGTCTATTTGTCATATTTACATGGTCTCTATATATTCTTATGTCTTCGTAATATAGCAGTGCTTTTGTTGTTCCTATTAGTCTTAGAAAATCTCCTATTTTTTCTGCTTCTTTTATGTATATCATATATTTATTTTCTCTTTTTAAGATTTTACTATTTAGATTATAGTTATTTAATATATTATTTATATATTCTGCGTATGTCTCGTTATCAACTAATATTTCCATATGGTATCTTGAGGTTTTTGGATCGTTTATACTTCCTTTTGCTAGGAAAACTCCTTTTATGTATGCTCTTATTAGGTTATCATCTGCTATTATGTAATCGTTTGGGATTGTTTTATTTAGGTTTAAATCGTCTATTATTTCTTGTTTATTATTTATTTCTATAATGTAGATATAATTTTTATTATAGTTATATCCTTTTCTAACTGTAATCTTAGGTATTATTTTATAGTTTTCTTGAAATAAGTTAAATATCAAATTAGCTACATCTTGGTTTTCATTTTGTATTGTTATTGTATTTCCTATTATTTCGTTCTTTGTTATTCCTGACAGTAGTGATATTTGTTCTAATTTTGTATATTTTTGTTTACTTATTTCTGTTTTTATTTTACTTGTGAATGACATTATTTTAGTAAATAAGAAAATATATTTAGTGCAAGTTTTAGTGTATCGTGTCTTAGGGATCCTTCTTCTACTTTTACTAAATCATCGCTTATTATTTCTACATCTTTAATATTTTGTTTATCTAAAATTACAGGGTCTTTTTGTTCTAGGGATGCATATTTTTTTATTATGTTCGGTTCTATTTTTCCGTTATTTGCAATTACAACATCTACTTTTCTTTCTCCTAAATATTCATTTAGTTTATTTATATGGTCTGATACTTTAAATTTATCTGTTTCTCCAGGTTGTGTCATTATGTTACATACATACATTATTTTTGCTTTGCTCATGTTTAATTGTTGTTTTATTTTTTCTGGTATTAGGTTTGGTATTATACTTGTATATAAGCTTCCTACACTTAGTATTATTAAATCTGCTTTTTTTATTGCATTTAATGTCTCTTCTGTTATTTCTGGTTCTTTTTTATAGTATACTTTTTTTATTGTTTTATTTGCTTCTGTTATATGGTGTTCGCCTTCTACGATTGTTCCATCTGTCATTTCTGCTACTAATGTTATGTCTCCATTTTCTGTTAATGGTATTACTTTTCCTTTTAGATTTAATACTTTTCCTAGTGCTTTTATTCCCTCAGAAACGCTTCCTGTTATGTCAGTCATTGCTTGCAATAGAAAGTTTCCTACTGCGTGTCCATTTAAATAACTTTCTGTTTGAAATCTATAGTTTAGCATTTTTTCAAATAAAGGTTCTGTTTCTGATAGTGATATAAGTACTCTTCTTATGTCTCCCATTGCTGGTGTATTAAATTCTTTTCTTAGTATTCCTGTGGACTTTCCGTCATCGCATACTGATACAATTGCTGTTAGGTCTAATGGAAATTGTTTTAATCCTCTTAATAAGGTCGATAATCCGTTTCCTCCTCCTAACACTACTACTTTTTTATTCATAAGGTTCATCCTTTCTTTTTACAGTAAATATTATACTATTTATAAATAATTATGTAAATCAAACTAGAATTTTTATTTTGTTTTTGAGCTAAAAAAAACTTTATCATATTGATAAAATTTAGTTTTTATATTGATTTTCCTTATTATATTTTTCTTGTTTTGTGCTTATTATAAATAATATTATTCCTAATGTAATCATTATTATTGATATTATTTGTGCTTGTTTTAATGTATTCATCATTAGACTATCTGTTCTATATGATTCTATTATGAATCTGCCTATTCCATACCATATTAAATATATGCTTGTTATATTTCCTTTTTTTAATATTCTTGTTTTTCTTAGTAATATTATTATTATAAGACATATTATACATATTAATGATTCGTAAAAGAATGTTGGCATATAGTAGTTTCCATTTATATTCATTCCATTTATTATGAAGTTTGGTATGTGTAGGTTTTGAAGGTGTTCTAATGTGGTTATTGGTCCATGTGCTTCCCCATTAAAGAAGTTTCCCCATCTTCCTATTGCTTGACCTATGAGTATTCCTGGCACGCATATATCAAATAATTCTAATGTATTTAGATTGTTTTTTTTTGTGTAGTATATCACGTATGCTGAACCAACTATTATTCCTCCATGTATTGCGAGGCCGCCTTCCCATACTTTTATAATATCTATTATATTTTTTGAATAGTAGTTCAAATTAAATAGTACATAGTAAAGTCGTGCTCCTATTATTCCAAATATTATTGTGTAGAATAGCATATCGCTTATTTTATTTTTTGATATATTGTGTTTTTCTGCTTCTTTTGTTACTAGTAATGATCCTATAAGTACTCCTAATAGTATCATTATTGAGTAGTAGTATATTTTAATACTACCTATTTGTAGTAGTATTGGATTCATTTTGTTACTCCTTCCAATGCATTTTTAATTATTTTTTTTGTTATTAAATCCATTATTGATAGTGTTGTTGCTACTATAAAAGTCATTGTTATTCCACCTATTATTTTAAAGTGATTTCCTAGTATACATGATACTATATATAAAATCATTATGTTTATGAATGGATATGATAGTCCTAGTGTTATAGCTGTTATTGGTATTGTTAGCCATACTATTAAAGGTTTTATTGTTTTATTTAGTGTGTATATTATTATTGTGGCAATTAGACTCCAAAGTCCATAGAATGAGTTATCTATGAATATTGTTTTAGGAAATAGTATTGTTATTGTTATTAAGACTAATGTATAACCTATCATATATATTAACCATTCTATGATTTTTTTGAGATTATTTTTCATATATTCTCCTATTCTGATTGTAATTCGAATAATATATCTCTTAACTCCATTGCTCTTTCGAAATCCATATTTTTTGCAGCTTGTTTCATTTCGTTTTCTATTTTTATCATTAGTTCTTTTTTATCAGTCTTTGACATCTTTATTTCTTTTTCTTCTGTTTCATTTGTATTTGTTACTACTTCTCTTATTTCTTTTATTATTGTCTTTGGTATTATATTATGCTCTTCATTATATTTTTTTTGAATACGTCTTCTTCTTTCTGTTTCTTGTATTGCTGTTTGCATTGAATCACTAATTACGTCTGCATACATTATTACATGACCATTTGAGTTTCTTGCTGCTCTTCCTATTGTTTGTATTAAGCTTCTTTCACTTCTTAGAAATCCTTGTTTATCTGCGTCCATTATTGCGACTAATGATACTTCTGGTATATCTAATCCTTCTCTTAATAAGTTTATGCCAACTAGTACGTCATATTTACCCATTCTTAAGTCTCTTATTATTTTCAATCGTTCAAGGGTCTTAACTTCGCTATGAAGGTATGCAACTTTCATGTCTAGTTTTTTTAGGTATGTAGTAAGTTCTTCTGCCATTCTTATTGTTAGTGTTGTAATTAAAGTTCTTTCTCCCTGTTCGATTCTTTTATTTATTTGTTCTATTAGATGGTCTATTTGATTTTTTGTTGGTACTACTTCTATTTCTGGATCTAGTAGTCCTGTTGGTCTTATTATTTGCTCTATGTAGTTTGGATTTTTTTCTAGTTCGTAGTCTCCTGGAGTTGCTGATACGTAGATTATTTTATCTAGCTTTTCTTCAAATTCGTTAAATTTTAGTGGCCTATTATCTAGTGCACTAGGGAGTCTAAATCCGTAGTCTACGAGCGATTGTTTTCTGGCTCTATCTCCGTTATACATTCCTCTTACTTGTGGTACTGTTACATGTGATTCATCTATTATTAGTAAGAAATCTTTTTTGAAGAAGTCTATTAGTGTTGTTGGGGTTGCTCCTGGTGGTTTTAGCGCGATTTGTCTTGAATAATTTTCTACTCCTCTGCAAAAACCTGTTTCTGATAGCATTTCCATATCGTAGTTTGTTCTTTCTTGTAATCGTTGGTATTCTATTAGTTTATTGTTAGTTTTAAAATATTCTAGTTGTTCTTCTAGTTCTTTTTTTATGTTTTCTATTGCGATTTTTAATTTTTCTTCGCTTGTTACAAAGTGTGATGCTGGAAATATTGTTATTGATTTTTTGCTTTGTAATATTGTTCCTGTTAGGGTATCGAATTCGCATATTCTATCTATTGTATCTCCAAAAAAGTCTATTCTTATTGCTTTTCCATGTTCGCTTATTGGTACTAGTTCTAGTATATCTCCTCTTACTCTAAATGACCCCCTTTTTAGATCTATGTTGTTTCTTTCATACAACATGCTTACTAGTTTTTCAAGTACTTCATCTCTATTTATTTCTTGGTCTACTTGTAGTGTTAGTGTTTTGTTTTTATATTCTTCTATTTCTCCTATACCATATATACATGAAACACTTGCTACTACTATTACATCATTATAGTTTAGTAGTGCGGCTGTTGCAGAGTGTCTTAGTTCATCTATTTCGTCGTTTATTGCTGCATCTTTTTCTATATATGTATCTGATGAGGCTACGTATGCTTCTGGTTGATAATAGTCATAGTATGAAACGAAGTATTCTACATGATTATTTGGGAATAGTTCTTTTAGTTCTGCATATAATTGTCCAGCTAATGTTTTGTTGTGAGCAAGTACTAGTGTTGGTTTGTTTATTTCTTTTATAACGTTTGCAACTGTAAATGTTTTTCCTGTTCCTGTTGCGCCCAATAAAACTTGATGTTTTTTTCCTTCTTTAATTCCTTTTACTAGTTGTTGTATTGCTTCTGGTTGATCTCCACTTGGTTCGTATTTTGACACTAATTCAAACATAAGACTCCTCCTTTTTTTATATTTTATCATTAATATAATTATAAAACAAGGATTGTTTTTCCTTGTTTTAGTATTATTATTTATTAACGATGTGTCGTTATATTTTAGTCGTCTTTGTCTATATTATTAAATAGTGTGTCATTAAAGAAATCTGATATTGTTATTCCTAATCCTTCACAAATTTTTATTATTGTTAGAAGTTTTGGATTTTTGGATTTTTCGTTTACTAAACTTTCTACTGTACTTTGTGTAAGACAAGATAATGTGGCTAGTTTATTAATTGTTATATTTCTTTCTATTATTATTTTATTTATTTTTTCTGATATTGCTTTGCTTAGTTTCAATTAAATCACCTAATTTAATTTTATAAGTTATGTTTAAAAAACTGTTAACGATGTATCGCTTTATTGATTTTACTTTATTATTATGTTGTTTTCTGTGATATTTATACTTTTAATTTTTTGTTAACTTGTCTAAGTATACCATTTTATTTTTTTGTAGTCAACTATAAATTAATTTTAAAAAAATAATGGGTTGTATCCATTATCTTATTTTTTTATTACATCTACTATTATTGTTATTATTGCGAACATATTGAATAACCAGCTTACATATATTGGCCATTCTCTGCATTTATGATTATCTTTTATTAGTCTATAGGTTTCTATTGATATAAGCGTAATTGTAAATATCAAATATTTTATTGGATTTATGTCGCCTGATAAGCAGTTTAATGATGGTATTATTGATGTGATGCTTATGATTAATGTTGTTAGTGTTATTGTATTATATTTTGATTCTTTATGTTCCATATTTATTTTTCTATATATTAGTAATAGTACTAGTAAGCCTATAAAATAGTTTATATTTTGTAAAAGGTAAAAAATTGTTTGGTAGCTTGCTTCTTCTAAATATTGATTTCCTAATTCTTTTAATTTATTAATATTTGTTGATGTGTTTATTATAAAAGACGTATCATAAAGTGTTCTTATGAATATTATTGTCATTATTGATATTACTATTATTTGAAGTATATTATAGTTTTTGTTTTCGTTTATTTTGTTTTTTTTGAGTATATCTTTTATGTTTAATATTATATATAGGCTATATATTCCTAGAAATATAAAATAGTTTAATCCAATTATACCATATTTTTTTGTATATATAATTATTAGTAGTGTTAGTATTGTTGTTAGTGTTGTTTTTATTATTTTATTCACTTATTTCACCTACTTTTTTTATTTGTTCTGTTAAGTTAAGATATGTGCTAATTGATGTTTTTAGTTTTATTATTTTTTTATAAAGTATATTATTATAAAATTGTGAATAAATATCTTCTTTATATGTTTTGAATAGTTTATATTCATTATATATTTCTATATCTTTGTCTAATAGCATCATAGTATATATGCTATCAATTAGTGATTCCTTATATGTTTCATCTTTACTATATTTTTCTATAATTCTTGATAATTCTATTAGTGATATGTTATTTATTACTTCATTTTTATCAAGTAAATATATTTCTTTTTGCTTATATTCTTTTATTCCTGTTTCATTTATTAGTTGTGAGTTTTTTAATTTTTCTTTATTTTCTTGTAATATTTTACATATTTTATCATAGTCTTCTTTTTCATATCTTCCTGGATTTTTTAAAATAATATCTGTATTGTTTTCTATTTTTTTTACATTATTTTTTATTGTCTTATGATTTTCTGTATTAAAGTTGTATTGATATTTTTTATTCATGCTTATTATATTTTCTATATTTAGTATTAATAGTAGTAGTGTAAGTGCTATTACTATGAATGTTATTGTTTTATTTGCAAGGTCTTTTATGTTTGTTTTTGTATATTTAATTGTTTCTTTTACATAGTCATCTGCTTCTGTTATTTTTATTATTTGATTTTCTATGATTCTTCCTTTTAAAATTTCTAGTATTGATACATCTAGTTCTTTTGATAGTAATTCTAATATTGATACATCTGGGCATCCTAGTCCTCTTTCCCATTTTGATACAGCTTTATCTGTTATGTTTAGTTTTTCTGCTAGTTGTTTTTGTGTTAATCCTTTTTGTTTTCTTAATTCTGATATAAATTTTCCTATTTTTTCATAATTCATAAATTCCTCCTAGTGTGTTTAGTATAACTTATTATTATTTTTTTGTAAATCGACTTATAGTAGAGTTGCTTTATTGTAAAAAAAATAGTGAGAAACTCACTATTTATCTTGTTTTTTTATTTTAATAATTATTTGATATGTATCTTCTAAATCATATTCTTCTGTATCTATTATGAATCCAGCATCGTCTATTTCGTCTGAACAATCTCTTATTGTTTGTAGTACGTCTTTGAAATTATTGATTTTTTTTGGTACTTTTACTTTTGGCTCTTCAATTTTTTCTTGTTCTGTATTTTCTTTATTTTCTAATATTTCTAGTGGTTTTGTTGGTTGTTCTTCTTCGAAGTCATCTTCTTCTATAAAATCTAAATCATCATCAAAATCACTTAATTGTTCTTGTGGTTCTGGTTGTGGAGTTGTATTAAATATTGGTGGAAGATCTTTGCTATTGTTGATGCTGTTTTCTATTTCATTTATTTCGTCTAGTAAAGCATTATTGTCCATTATTTTTGTGTCTTGTGTTGGATTCATGAATATGTTATCAAAATTAAACGTTTTTTCTTCTTGTGGTTTTTCTTCTTCTTTTAGAATATTAAAGAATTTACTAGGTTTTATCTCTTCTTCATCTTTTGATTCTTGTTCTATATTTTCTGTTTTCTTTTCATTTATCGGCATATTTATGAATTTAAATGTTTGATTTTCTTCTGGTTGTTGATCTAATCTTTTATCTTCTTTTAGTTCTGGTGTTATTTCATTTGTTGAGATGTTTGAACTTATTTCTTCACCATTTAACATTTTTTCTATTTCTTCATCTGCTCTTCTTACTGTAAGTCTTTCAGTTATGATTTTATTTAACATTTGTTTTTGTTGTTGTTTATCTGTTAATTTTAGTAAAGACCTTGCATGTCTTTCTGATATTTTTTCGTTTAGTAGGGCTTCTTGTACTTCATCATCTAAATTTAATAATCTAAGTTTATTAGCTACTGTTGATTGTGTTTTTCCTAGTTTTGCAGCTAATGCATCTTGTGTTATATATCCCATATCCAATATTTTTTTGTATGATATTGCTTCTTCTATTGGGGTTAGATTTTCTCTTTGGACATTTTCTATTAGAGCTACTTCTGCACTATCTTTATCATTTAAATCTGTGATTATTGCTGGGATACTTTTTAGATCTGCCATGCATGAGGCTTTGTACCTTCTTTCACCTGCTATTATTTCAAATTTGTCACCTATTGGTCTTACTACAATTGGTTGTATTACTCCGTGTTCTTTTATTGACTTTGATAATTCATTTATTGCTTCCTCGTTAAATTTTATTCTTGGTTGAAACCTGTTAGGTAATACGTCTTCTATATTTAGCTCTACTACTTTTTTTCCGCTTGTTTCCATAATAAATTCCCTTCTTTACTCTTTTATAATTCTATAATACTATAATTTGGGAAATAGTTCAAGTGTTTTTGGGAAATAAAAAAATATTTAAGTTTTGTCTCTTAAATATTTTTGGGAAATAATTATAGTGGTTTCTTTTTTATTTCTGAATATTTCCTAGGAAATTTTTTATTTGTCTTTTTTTGTTTTTTTATTTTTATAATTGTTCTATTACTTTGTTCTACGGGAAGTTTAAATTCTTCTATTTGCTCTATTTCTGAATTAAGTGTTTGTAATGCTTTTTTACTTTCATTTATTTCCTCGGAAATATTTCCCTTAAATGATATGAAGTATTTGTTTTGTTTTAATAAAGGAATTGCATATTCTAATAGTATATTTAATGGCGCTACTGCACGTGATGTTACTATATCATATTTTTCTCTGTTTATGCTTGCATATTCTTCTATTCTTGCATGAGTTGCTTCTATATCTTCTAGATTTAATTTTTGTATTACTGTTTTTAAAAATTCTATTCTTTTATTTAATGAGTCTACAAGTGTTACTTTTAGGTTTGGAAATACTATTTTTAGTACTAATCCTGGAAAGCCTGCACCTGTTCCTATATCACATAATGTTTCTTCTTTTGTTGGGTCTATTATTTTTTTTAGTGTTAGCGAATCATAGAAATGTTTTAAATATACTTGATTTTTTTCTGTAATTCCTGTTAAATTCATTACTTTGTTGTATTCTACTAGTAATTCATAATATGTGTTTAATTGCTCTAGTTGTTTATTTGTTAGTTCTATGTTTAGTTTTTTTAGTTCATTAATGAATTCATTTTGTGTCATTATTGTACTCCTTTTTTAGATATATCATTATTATTGATATATCTGCTGGGTTTACTCCACTTATCCTTATTGCTTGTCCAATCGATGTAGGTCTAACTTCTTTTAATTTTTGTTTTGCTTCGCTTGCTAAATTATGTATTTTATCATAGTCTATATTTTCTGGTATTTTTTTATTTTCTAAGTTAAGCATTTTTTCTGCTTCCTTTTGTGCTTTTATTATATATCCTTCATATTTTATACTTATTTCTACTTGTTCTTGTACTAAGTCGTTGTATGGTATATCAATAAAGTGTCTTATTGAGCACATTGTTATTTCTGGACGTCTTAGTAGTTCATATAATGTTATTCCATCTTTTATTTGTGCTGAATTAAGTGTTTTTAGGAAGTTATTTGTTTCTTCTGTTGGAGTTATCTTATTTGTTTTTAATAATTCTTTTAATTCATCTATTTGTCTTTTTTTGTCTTGTAATTTTTTATATTTTTCTTCGTTTATTAGTCCTATTTTATGTCCATATTCTGATAATCTTAAATCTGCATTGTCATGTCTTAATAGTAGTCTATATTCTGCACGTGATGTTAGTAGTCTATATGGGTCTCTTACGCCTTTTGTTACTAGGTCATCTATTAGTACTCCAATATATGCTTCATTTCTTTTTAATATTAGTGGTTCTTTTTTTTCTAGTTTTAATGCAGCATTAATTCCTGCGATTAATCCTTGACATGCTGCTTCTTCGTATCCACTTGTTCCATTTATTTGTCCAGCTGTATATAGATTTTCTATTATTTTTGTTTCTAGTGTTTGTTTTAGGTCTTTTGCATCGATTGCGTCATATTCTATTGCATATGCGTATTTTAATATTTTTGCGTGTTCTAGTCCCGGTAAGCTATGTACCATTTTTTCTTGGATGTCATGTGGCATACTTGTTGAAAATCCTTGTAAATATATGTCATCATAGTATAAGCTTTCAGGTTCTAGGAATAGTTGGTGTCTTTCTTTATCGCTGAATCTTACAATTTTATCTTCTATTGATGGACAGTATCTTGGACCTACTCCTTTTATGTCGTCAAGTCCTCCATACATACTTGATTTATTTAAATTTTCTTTTATTATTTTATGTGTTTCTGGTGTTGTATATATTAAATGACATGGAACTTGGTCTTCAATTTTGTACATAGGATCGTTGTAATAGCTAAATGTGTGAAATGTGTCGTCTCCTTTTTCCTCTTTTGTTTTTGAGAAATCTATTGAGTTTTTGTCTATTCTTTGTGGGGTTCCTGTTTTTAGTCTTAATATTTTAAATCCTAATCTTTTTAATGCATCACTTAAATGTTGGCTTGGTCTTTCCCCATGTGGTCCTTCTCTATGTCTTGTACTTCCTATTAATATGTCTGCTTTTAGGTATGTTCCTGTTGTTAGTATTACTGAGTTACATGTTATTTTTTCGTTATTTTCTAGTATTACTCCTGTTATTTTATTATCCTCTGTCATTAGGTCTTCTACTAGTGATTCTTTTATTTCTAGATTTTCTTGTTTATTTAGTGTTTCTTGCATATTTTTAGGATATGTTATTTTATCTGCTTGTGCTCTTAAGGCTCTTACTGCTGGTCCTTTTGAAGAGTTAAGCATTTTTATCTGTATATGACTTTTATCTGCATTGTTTCCCATTTCTCCACCTAGTGCATCTATCTCTCTTACGACTATTCCTTTTGCACTTCCGCCTATTGATGGGTTACATGGCATGTCTGCTATGTTTTTTTTGTTTCCTGTTACTAGTAATGTTTTGTGACCTAATCTTGATGTGGCTAAAGCTGCTTCACATCCTGCATGTCCTCCTCCTACAACTATTACTTCATATTCCATATTTCTCACGTCCTTTTAAGCATATATATTATACACTTATTTTTTTATTTGTACAAGAAAAAAGAATCTTTCGATTCTTATAATTCTTTTCCGCATTTTGGGCAATATTTTGTATCTATTTCCATTTTTGCTCCACATGATGGACAGAATTTTTTTGTTTCTTCATATTGGGCTTCATTAACATTTGAATCATTTTTGTTTTCTTTTAGATTGTCGAATAATAAATCTTTCATTGGATTTTTACCATAGAACTTATTATCTTTACCAAAACCTAGTATTGGATAAAAAACTACTGGTAATAATATTAATCCGGCTGCAAATCCATCTTCTTTTTTAAATGCTCTTGCTAAAGATACATTTAACAAAATTTGAAAATAAATTATAACTGCAAATTTTGCAAGTGCTCCTAAAACTGGAACAATATTCAATATTGGGGATAGCACAACTATTAATATCCACCATGGACTTATTCCTACCACATTGCATAATGTAATTACATTATAAACTGGTATTATTGCTGCCCATCCTGGTTTTTCTGCTTTTTCAAAGATTTTCCATTCTGAGATAATCATAATTACTGCTACTGCTAAGGATATAATTAATAATATTCCGAAGAATGCAATGAATCCTCCCACCAATCCTCCAGTTAATATGCTTAATTCTTCATAATCATTATACATACTTCCACTCCTCTCTATATTTATTATATCATATTTTTTTTATTTTCCTAGACAAAATTGACTGAACAGTTGATTTATTAATTCTTCTTGTTATGTTTCTCCTGTTATTTCACCTAGTAATTCCCATATTGTTTTTAGGTCTATTTCTATCATATCAATTGGTTGTTTTGTTTCTATTCCTTTTTTTACTTCTTGTATTTGTTCTTGTGCTTGTTTTAATAGGGATAGTCCTCTTGCATTTGTTAGATATGTTGCGTCTTTGCTTTGTATTTTTTCTAAATCGTACATTTCTATTATTTTGTTTTTTAAGGCTTCTATTCCTGTATTATTTAATGCACTTATTTTTACTATATTGTTTTCTTTTATGTCTTCTAGTTTTTTTTCTAGGTCTATTTTATTTATTATAATTATATGATTTTTGTTTTTTATTGTTTCTAGTATTTCTTTATCGTATTGTGTTAATGGTTCATTATTGTTTAAAAGTAATAGTATAAGGTCTGCTTTATTTATTGTTTCTATACTTTTATTTACTCCTATACTTTCTACTATATCGTCTGTTTTTCTTATTCCTGCTGTGTCTATTAAGTCTAGTTTTATTCCTTCTAGTGTTATTGTTCCTTCTACTGTATCTCTTGTTGTTCCTGCTATATCTGTGACAATTGCTTTTTCTTCTTGTAATAAGTTATTTAATAGACTACTTTTTCCTACGTTTGGTCTTCCTACTATTGCGGTTTTTATTCCTTCTTTTATTAATTTTCCATTTTCACTTTCTTTTATTATTCTTTTTATTTCTTGTTCTACATCATTAATGTTATTGTTTAAATCGTTATATGTTACTTCTTCTATGTCTTCATATTCTGGATAGTCTATTTTTACTTCTATTTGGGCTAGTACTTCTAGTATTTTTTGTCTTAGGTCTTTTATTAGGTTTGATACTTTTCCTTCTATTTGGTTTAGTGCGAGTTTTTTTTCTGCTTCACTTTTGGAGTTTATTAAGTCCATTACGCCTTCTGCTTCTAGTAGGTCTATTCTTCCGTTTAGGAATGCTCTTTTTGTGAATTCGCCTGGTTCAGCTAATCTACATCCTAGTGTTAGTAGTATTTCTAGTATTTTTTTTGTTACTATTATACTTCCATGACAGTTTATTTCTACTACATCTTCTGTTGTGAATGTTTTTGGAGATTTCATTATTGTTACTAGTACTTCATCTTCTATTTTTCCTTTATATTCTATGTGACCATAGTGAATTGTGTGTGACTCTACTTTTGTAAGGTCTTTTTCTTTAAATATTTTGTTTGTTATTTCTAGTGCTTCTGGTCCACTTATTCTTATTATTGATATTGCGCCTGATCCTGTTGTTGTTGATATTGCAGCTATTGTATCGTTCATAGTATCGCTCCTTTTCCTTTATTCTAGTTTAGTTTTTCTTTTATGTCAAGAAAAAAAGAAGATTAGTCTTCTTCGTATTTTATGATTGTGTATCTATTTGGTTCTTCGCCAATACTCTCTGTTTTTATGTTTTGATATTCTTTTGCTAATGTATGTACTATTCGTCTGTTATATGAGTTCATTGAATCTAATTTTACTTCAATATGTGTTTCTTGAACTTCTTTTAATATTTTTTTGATTTCTCTTTCGAATGATTCTTCTTTTTTCTTTTTGTAGTTTGATGCATCTATATTTATTTTTATGTCTAATCCTGTTTGATTTCTTACTGAGTTTCTAATAAGTGTTTGTAGTGCATCTATATTTTTTCCATTTGATCCTATTAATATTGGATTATTTTCTGAGATAAGTAATACTTTTATTATGTCATCTGATATATTTATTTCTGATTTTATTCCTATATTAAAACTTTTATCTATTTCTTTTATGTATTCTTTTATGTAGTTTATTATATCTGATTTTTTTATTGATTCTATTATGTATTTTTTTGATTTAAATAATTTTGCTTCTGTTTCTGTT
>ODAI010452363.1_pt1 | contig 18472 bp, 13 predicted proteins | sample 1539321 | NCBI WGS metagenome assembly ODAI01 (sample SAMN02144231, study PRJEB22623) | gut metagenome | biome: sheep rumen | host: Ovis aries | place: New Zealand
CGCTTTCGCCATCAACGAGCTGAACGCCAACGGCATCGACAAGTTCGAGCTCGCCAAGATCGGCCAGTCCACAGAGCACAATTACTGCGGAGTCAACTGCGGCATCATGGACCAGTTCGCCTCCTGCTTCGGCAAGGCCGGCTGCCTCATCCGTCTCAACTGCAAGACCTTGGAGTACAAATACTTCCCGTTCGATCCCGAAGCCGCAGGCTACAAGCTCGTCCTGCTCGACTCCTGCGTGAAGCACGAGCTTGCATCGTCCGCGTACAACAAGCGCCGCGCCTCCTGCGAGAACGCCGCCGCCGCCATCCGCAAGAACCATCCCGACGTGGAGTTCCTCAGCGACGCCAAGCGCGTCTGGCTCGAGGAGGTTCGCGCCGAGATCCCCGAGGAGGATTTCCTTCGCGCAGAGTACGTCATCGGCGAAGTCCAGCGCGTGCTGGACGTGTGCGACGCCCTTGAGCGCGGCGACTACGAGACCGCCGGCGAGATGATGTACCAGACGCATTTCGGTATGAGCAAACTCTATGAGGTTAGCTGCGAGGAGCTCGATTTCCTCAACAAGCTCGCCCGCAAGATGGACGTCTCCGGCTCCCGCGTCATGGGCGGAGGCTTCGGCGGCTGCACCATCAACCTCGTGAAGAAGGAACTCTACCAGCCCTTCGTGGACGCCGCAGTGGAGCAGTTCACCGCCAAGTTCGGCCATGCCCCGAAGGTCTACGACGTCGTCATCTCCGACGGCGCCCGCAAGCTGGACTAGGACCACATGTCGTTTATTTCCGGTCTATCCACTTCCAGAGGGCGTACATGAGGGCGCCCCAGGCGAGGAAGAGACCGATGTATACGATCAGCGGGATGGAGGTGGGGTTGTTGTCGCCGCTGACGTATTTCTCGAAATCCGGGATGTCGGCGTAGTAATATGCTCCCGCGCCGAAATCGAGGTAGGGAGAGAGTCCGGCCCCACGCACCATTATCACGACGGCAATTATCAAAACAGCCACGGCGACAGTCACCGTGGCTGCTTTGAATATCCTTTTTCCTTTGGTGTCCATTACTGGAAGATATCCAGGACGGGAACCTTGAACACTACGCCGCTGAGCAGGAACCACACGGCGAAGAGGGTGAGGGCGATGTTGAAGACCTGGCCGACAACATAGAGCCAGAGGACCTTGCCGCCCTGCATCTGCTTTGCTATCTCCTTGAAGTTGGTGTCGAGGCCGATGCTGGTGAAGGCGAGGACGAAGCACCAGTTCTTGTACTGGTCCAGGACCTTGTTGATGGCGCTGACCTGGTCGCCGCCGAAGATGGGCTGGATGACGAAGGAGGCCACGAGCGAAGCCACGAAGAAACCGAGGATGAACTTGGGGAAGCGCTTCCAGATCTCGCCTGCACCTGCCTTCTCAGCTCCGCTGTTCTCGACACGGGTGGCGAAGAAGATGGCCACGAAGAAGGCGATGAAGCCGATAAGGATGTTCTGGATGCTCTTGACGAGCACGGCGGCCTGCTCGGCCTCGGGGCCGAGGGCGTTGCCGGCGAGCACAACGGCGCCTGTCGAGTCGACGGTACCGCCGATGAGCGCGCCGCCCATGAGCTGGTTCATGCCACAGGCGCGGATGATCATGGGTTCGAACACCATCATGAGGATGGTGAATATGATCGAAATGGAAATGGCGATGGAGAGGTCGTCCTTCTTGCACTTGGCGGCGGCGCCGGTGGCGATGGCGGCGGAAGTTCCGCAGACGGAAGTGGCGGAAGCCATGGTAATGACAAGGGGTTTATTCTTGATCTTGAGGACCTTGGTGCCGAACCACCACATGAAGATGATGACGATGGGGGTGACGATCCATGCGATGCCGAGGCCGTAGAGGCCGAACTTGGCGATGTTGCTGAAGAGGACGGAGAAGCCCATGATCACAAGGCCGGTCTTGATGTAGAACTCGGTGCGGATGGCGGGCTTGAGCCAGTCGGGGACTCCTACCGTATTGGAGATTAGAAGGCCAACGATAAGTGCCCAGAAAGCCCACTCGAGGTAACGGTTGAGGGTGAACTCGGCGCTGATGAGGCGGACGATGACCGCCAGGAAGAAGAGCATCAGGAACGCCGGGATGTATTTCTTGAGGTCACCTCCCTGGATCTTGACGGCGCCGCCGAACAGGACCATAAGCACTGCGCAGGTAAGGACGAGCTTGCCGAGGAACTTCCAGGTGAACTGGCTCCAGAGGCTCGAAGCCGTAGCGGCCTTTTCGCCGAGGGTCCAGGTGCTGAACTTGAGGGCGGAGAAGTCGAACCAGCCCGTCAGGACGGCGACTGCACCGATGAGGATGACGATGAAGCCTAGCCAGCATGCCATCCAATCTTCGGATTTCCAGTTTTCTTTCATAATAATTAGGCTTTAGTAACAATACTTTCTTGGCAAAAATAGAGTTATTTTTTGTATTTTTGTCCAATAGCACTAAAAAAATCACTTGATGACATCCCAGACCGAAGCCTCTTGCGGCCGTTGCGGAGAGCGCCACACCATAACCGTCCATGACAGCATCAATGTCCAGGAAAATCCTGATCACAAGGCTCAAGTACTTGACGGATCGTTGTTTGTATGGGAGTGTCCGCATTGCGGGGCGCATAACCTCATCCGCTCCCAGACTCTCTACCATGACCCCTCGGAAAAATTGATGGTATGGCTTACTTACGGCTCGGCCGAGCTGGAAGAGAGGGGGCGCGCGGCTTACGGCGGCATTCCGGAGATGAAGGACTATACCCTGCGCTTCGTGGACGATGCCGGTTCGCTCATCGAAAAGGTCAAGATATTCGATGCCGGGCTGGACGATGTCGTCATGGAAATGGCAAAATACGTGACCAGGATGGAGCTTTGCGGCAGCATGCGCGAGCATGCGGACCAGATCGCGAGGGCTCCCTTCAAGTTCCTGCGCCTCGACGGGGCCGACGGGGAGATCACCCTCGCATACCCGCTGGACGGGCAGATGCAGATGGCGGCCGTGGGCTTCAATGTCTACGAGGACTGCCGCGGCATCCTGAAGCGCAACCCCGCGATGGCGGAAGCTGCGGCGGGGTTCGCCAAGGTCGATGCCGCTTTCGTCAGCCGCTTTTTCAGATAATCCGCAAATCATAAATAAACTAAAAACCCTAATCATGAAAAAACTATTCCTCTCCTCCCTGCTGCTGGCCTTGTGCTTCAGCCTGAGCGCCCAGGACGCCGTCGTCAAGCTTTTTGCCGAGAATCCTGACCGTGCTGCCAACAACATGCACTCGTACGAGTTCAACCCCATTGAGGACACTAAGGCCCCGAAGGGCTTCAAGCCCTTCTACATCTCCCACTATGGCCGTCACGGATCCCGCTACGAGCAAAACTCCACCTTCTCGCGCAATGCCCTTGCCGGCTTCGCGCAGCTTGACTCCCTCGGCCTGCTGACAGAGGCCGGCAAGGCCCTCTATGCCGATGTCACCGCCGTGACCGAGGCCCACAAGGGCATGGAAGGGTCGCTGACTCCGCGCGGCGGCCGCGAGCACCAGATGCTCGCCGCCCGCATGGTCGAGCGTTTCCCCGCCATCTTCAAGGACAAGAACCGCATGGAGGTCAACTGCTTCTCCAGCACCAGCTTCCGCTGCATCGTGAGCATGTGCAACTTCTCATATAGCCTCAAGGACAAGTGCCCTGACCATCAGTTCACTTTCACGAGCGCGGAGAAGTTCATGGCCTATATCAACCCCAGCCTCAATGTGCGCCGTCCCGGCGAGCAGCCCGCTCCTCCGCGTCCGGCCATGACCGCCGAGATGCAGGCCCGCATGCGCGCAGCCGCAGGTGCTCCTGTCAAGTTCTCACCTTTCCCGGGCGAGCCCGGATATGATTTCACCCGCTTCATGAAGCCTCTCGTGAAGGACTACGATGCCGCCCTCAAGGCCCTGGGCAACCCCGAACCGTTCGTCCGTGCCATCTACACTACGGGCGGCCTCTGCCAGGTTATCGATTTCCTCGGAGTGGATATCTACCGTAAATACTTCACTCCCGAGGAGCTTGTTTACTTCTGGGCTGGCGGCAATGATTCTCTATACCGCATGTGGGGAGGCTCGCAGGAGAACGGTGATGTCATCCGCTATGCCATCCGTCCGCTCCTGATGGACTTTGTCGAGAAGGCCGATGCCGCCATCCAGCCGGGCAGCCACCGTGCCGCCGACCTCCGCTTCGGCCATGACACTTCCGTGCTGCCGCTGGCTGCCCTTCTCGGTATCGACGATGTCCAGCACCGCGTCATGCCTTACCGCGAAGCACACAACATGGGATGGTACGCCTTCTTCCAGGTACCGATGGCGACCAACTGCCAGATGATATTCTACCGGAACAAGAAGGGTGAAGTCCTGACCAAGGTCCTTTACAACGAGAAGGAGGTGGAGTTTCCCGAGCTCAAGTCCGTCTCCGGCCCGTACTACAGGTGGGAGGAGCTCCGCGCGCATTTCATCCATCTCTGCGAGAAGGCCGCCGAGCCTTGGAACGTCGCCGGCTGATCCCGCAGGGTAAGCCCTTTTTCACCGTACCCTGCGGGCAAACACCCGCAGGGTAAGCTGTTTTTTGCGGTACCCTGCGGGCAAACACCCGCAGGGTAGGTCGTTTTTGGCCGTACCCTGCGGGCAGGGCTAGCGGGCGGGGCTACGGCAGGTCGACGGAGAAGATCAGGGAGAGGCGATGGCAGGGGAGGGTGATGTCCCTGGCGGAGAGGTCCGGGGCCGGGAGGGTGCTCCCGCAGAAATTGTACGACACGCCGATCCTGGTGGCATAGGGGATCCAGAGGAAGTTGCCGAGCCTGACGGCAAGGTCGGCGCCGGCGCTGTACAGGATGTCCGCGCCGGCACCGCTGCGCCCGACGACGGTGGGTGCGATCTGCGCGGATGCAGACTCTTTCTGGTGGATGGAGTAGGCTCCGCTGCCGATGAAGCTCTCTTCCAGGGGGGAGGACAGGATGTCGGCATCGGCATGGAGCGTAAGCTCGAAGTTGCGCACATAGGCGACAGGCCCGAGGCCGGACCAGTCCAGCGGGAGCAGCGGGAGGGCGTAATCTGCCGTCAGCCTTGTCTGGGAGCCGTAGCGCGCGTTGATCATGGCGGACAGTACGGAGACGTCGGAAAGCCCCCTGGGGCAGGAGTTGACGTAGTTGTCAGGTATCCTTCCGTCAAGCCTTGTCTGGTGCATGGCGGAAAGCCTGATGCCGTGGGTGTCCATCAGGCCGGGAATGTATCCGTACAGATATAGGAACGCCGAAGGGGAGAACATCCCCTGCGTGCCTGGGCGAAGGCTCGCTCCGGCTTCGGCGCCGAAGCCCCAGCGGGGGTAGATGGCGGAGCGGGCGCGGCCCAGCATGGCATAGCCGCGAATGCCCGCCGTCACCCTGGCGAGCGGGACGTTGCGCCCTTCGGAAGCTCCGGCCCCGACCCTGTAAAGGCCGGGGTTTTCGCCGATCAGCTGGACAATCCTGTTGTAGATTTCGGCGGTGTTGACCATGTCGTTTGACAGCGTAGCGTCTATGCGCGGAACAAGCCCTCGGCTCCATCCCGAGCGGGAATAGTCCAGGGGGACATAGATCCTTGCCGCTGTGCGGAAATACGGAAGGTCGATGGCGGAGCCTTCGAGGTAGAGGTTCCGCGCGCTTCTGTGTATTATGGTGCGGCCGATGTACTGGCGGGCATCCCTTCCGCCGAGTTCGCCGGAGAGTTCGATGACGGGGTACCATCCGCGGTAGGTGAACTGCCCGTGGACGGAATGGGCCCAGCTCCTTGTTCCGTCCTCCGTGAAGGGCGAGGCGGAGTAGCCGACGATGGCCGTGGCGGTGCCGAGGTCGTTCTGGAAGAACGCAGTGGCACCGAGGCCGGCGGATGAGCTTACGGACTCAAGGCTGAGGCTGGCTATATCATTGTAGTCTATATACAGCGGAGCCCAGGAGTGCAGGCGCAGAAGGTGCGGAAGCTTGTGATAGGGCTTCGGGGCGGAGAAAAGGTCCTGCCCTGCATTCAGGACGGCAGGGGAGTCCGCCGCGAGCCGGCGTTCCTGTTCTGACAGGCGGTCGGCGACCGGCCATGGCGAAGGGGCATGGGTCCCGTCCGCGGAGGAGGGGAAGCTGCTAAGGGCTATTGGGCTGGCATTCAGGAGGATAGAATTGGATCCAGGGGTGACGGCCATCGTGAGCGTAGCCTGGCGGGGAAAAGCTTCGCGGTGCAGCAGCCGTCCGGAAGGCGTGAGGGCGGAGAAGGTCAGGCTGTCAGCGGAGGGAAGGAAGTCTGAGGCACCGAATCGGTGGTTGGTGAGGCGGACGGCAAAGCCTTTTTCCAGACGGTAAAGCTCGTTCACCCCGCCGGCGTCGCTCACGAAGAGGATACCCTCCCGGGAAGAACGCAGCTGCTTGATCTTGACGGGCCTCGGGGCCAGTAACGGCTTGTAGCCGTCCGCCACGTCGTAGAGGCCGAAGCCGGCGGGGGAGACTGCGCTTGCGACGAGCCTCCCGTCCCAGGCCGTCTCCACGACCTGCAGGCTGTCCGGGGCGGGATAGCGCCGGAGTTCACGCCCGTCGGTGCCGTCCAGCACGACGACGGCAGTTCCGCCCCGGACAGGGTATTCAGTCACGGCGATGGCCGTGCCGGAAGGATCCGGCGAAGGGTTGTAAAGGTTTCCGTCCCTTGTCAGCTGCCGGGCTTTCCGGCTGCCGGGCTCAAGGTAGAAAATGCGCGAGCCGGAGGCCAGCGTCCAGCGCGGATCGGGGACGATTTCGCTCCAGAACAGCCTTCCGGTGGCTTCTGAGTATCGTATCTGCTCCGTGGTGGAGGATAAGGGACGTACGGTCTCGGCGTGTCCGTCATCCGATATGCGGACAAGCTTCGGTGCGGTGGTGATGCCGCGCAGGATGGCATACATGCTGCCGCCGGCGTTTTCGGGACTGAGGTATTCGGTGTAGCGGCGGCCGGGCGGAGTGAGCGGCCGGGCGGGCCCGAAGGGGCCCCGCGCCGCCTCGTCTGCGGCCCACAGGGCCTGCTGCGCCGCCGCTATCTCCTGCCAGGTACCCTTCAACCCCTTCCCGGAAGCCTGCCGCAGGGTCTTCTGCAGGACGAAGAAAGGCAGGGGCAGCCGGGCAGAAAAGATGTTGTCGTAGTACCGCTTCGTGAAAAGGGGATCGTCATAGAGATACCGCGTCCCCGCCACGAGCATGTATCCGGCCCGGTAATGGTCCGGGGTATAAAGCTTCAGCGAGCCCCAGCGCCAGCGGTACCAGTCCCTGAAGTCGCCGTAAGCAAAGCTCACCCGCATGTGCTCGAGGAAGTCCGCGGAGCGGCCGCGGCCGGCGCCGGTGAGGGCGGTCTCAGCCGTGACGGCGTCGCCCTCCAGCAGCGCCGGCCCGGGATACAGCGCGGCCATGGCGCCGGTGAAAAGCTCTCCCACCAGACCGTTGAAAACCCCGAATCCGCGGCCGCGCGCAAACTGCATCTGCGCCACGTGCCGCGACTCGTGTACGGCCAGCTCCGTGATCCAGTCCAGCGGCTCGGGCGAGGAGGCGTCGGGACGGGTGAACAGGTCCATGCGCCTGGGCGTCCAGGTCACGCTGCCGTTGGCCGTGGCGGTATGGCTGTGGAGTATGATAGGCATGGGCCGGCGGTAAAGGCCGTTGGGGGAGTAGCCTATGCTGGAGGCCAGAGGCAGCCGGTAGCGTTCGAGCTCCATCCCGTACCGGAGGGCCAGCGAGTCGTTGCCGGCAGGGTAAACGATACGGAAGTGGTCCGAGCAGATGCTGCGCCACTTCAGGCCGCCCGGGTCATCCCCGGCGGCATAGAACTGCGCGCTTGCCGAAAAACCGGCGAGCATCAGCAGCAGAACCGCGTGAAACCTCTTTTTCATCTATTGGCAAATCTAATAAAAATAAGTAAATTCGCACCGGTTTTTCGAGTTATATCTATGAGTACTGTTCTCCAGGTCTTCACGATGCTAGGCTCTCTGGGCATGTTCCTCTACGGCATGTCCCTGATGAGCGGCGGACTTCAGAAGATGGCGGGTGAAAAGTTGAGGTCTTTCATGGCCGCAATGACATCCAATGCCTTCAAGCGTGTCCTTACAGGTATCGTCGTCACCGCCCTTGTGCAGTCTTCCACTGCCACCACGCTGATGCTCGTCAGCTTCGTCAATGCCGGCCTGCTCTCCCTTGCCAACGCCATCGGAGTCATCATGGGTGCCAATATCGGCACCACTGTCACGGCCTGGATTTTCGCGCTCTCCTTCGGGGGAGGCTCCTTCAGCCTCGGCGCCATCGCCGTGCCCCTGATGTTCCTGGGCTATCTCCTTATCGCATCCAAGAAAAAGAAGAACAAGAACTTCGGCGAGTTCGTCATGGGCTTCGCCCTACTGTTCCTGGGCCTCAGCACCCTCCGCGAGACCTCCACGGTCCTGCTGGACAACGACCCCGTGAGGGTCTTCCTCTCGCACCTTACCGGCTTCGGCGTCGGATCCATCCTCATCTTCATGGTTACGGGCGCCGCCATGACGCTGATGCTCCAGTCCTCTGCAGCCACCATGGCCATCACCATGGTGCTCGTCGCCAACGGCTACATCCCCTTCGAGATGGCCGCCGCCATGGTCCTCGGCGAGAATATCGGAACGACCATCACCTCCAACATCGCGGCTTCCGTCGCCAATGTCTCCGCCAAGCGTACGGCCCGCGCGCATATGCTCTTCAACCTGTTCGGCGTGACATGGGTGTTCTGCATATTCCACCCCTTCCTCAAGGTCGTTGGCTCCGTCGTCGAGCTCTTCGGCTTCCCCAATCCCGCCACCACTGACTTCGGCATGGCCGACGAGCAGACCCGCCAGGCCCTCGTGGCCTCCCTTCCGTACAGCGTAGCCACTCTCCATACCCTGTTCAACGTCATCAACACTTTGATCCTAATATGGTTCGTCCCCGTGATCGAGCGCATCGTCACGTGGATGGTACCCTCTCCGAAGGGCGAGGAGGAAGTCTTCCGGCTCAAGTATATCGGCGGAGGCCCCCTCAATACCGCCGAGCTTTCGCTCAATGAGGCCAAGCAGGAGGTCGTGCATTTCGGCGAGATCTGCTACAAGGGCTTCGGCTACATCCGCCAGGCAGTCAACGAGCAGGATCCCGACAAGTTCGAGAAGATCAACGACAAGCTCGTCAAGTACGAGGAGATCACCGACAATATCGAATTCGAGATCGCCCAGTACCTCGGAGAGGTCTCCAAGGGCGAGCTCTCCGACGCCTCCACCGTGCGCATCAAGAGCATCTACGAGATCATCGGCGAGATGGAGAGCCTGGGAGATTCTGGAGAGGCCATCGGCCGCATGCTCCGCCGCACGCATGTCCACGGCAAGCACTTCGACGCCGAGATGCTCAAGCGTCTCAACCGCCTGATGGACTATGTCGAAGAAGCCTACAAGGCCATGCTCGTGAACCTCAAGACCGGGTACAAGAACCTCAAGGACATCACCAACGCCTCCGACGCCGAGTATAACATCAACGGCTACCGCAACAGCCTTCGCGAGGAGCTCCTCACCAATATCGAACGTGACGACTACCAGTACCTTTCCGGAGTCTACTATATCGACGTGGTCAACGAGCTCGAGAAGATAGGCGACTTCATCATCAACATCTCCGAAGCCCTGATCGAGGAAAACAATGAGGCTTAGACTGCTGCTCTGTCTTGCCGCCGTCGCGCTGGCGGCCGGCTGCGGCCAGCGGAGCCAGGGTTCCGCCGGTCCCGCACCCGCGCCCGTGCGCGATTTCCCCATGGTCCAGGTCCCCGGCGTGTATACTGACGGCCAGGACCGCCAGGCCTATGCCACGGAGCATTTCTGGGACCGCTTCTTCTCCGACGCCAAGGGGTACAGGTGCGACTCCTCCACTGTCTGCGGAGTGTCCCGGGAGCGTCTTGAAGAGATATTCGCCACCTATGTGACCATCCTCGGCCAGCAGGACATCAATGCCGGCAGGAAGGGCATGGAGAGGCTCTTCGAGCAGGTTGAGGCCTGCCAGAAGGCCGATTCCCTGTCCAACGCGTATCAGGCTTTCGCCGAAATAGCCGGGCATTACCTCTACGACCCCAATTCCCCGCTGCGTAACGAAGACCTCTACCAGCCGTATGCCGCAAGGCTCGCGGCCGGAGCGCTTACCGACCCGGCGCTGGCGCCCGCCCGGGCGTTCGAGGCGCGCATCTGCGCGCTGAACGCCGTCGGGACGCCCGCCGCCGACTTCCGTTTCACGGACTTCGTCGGCCGCTCCCGCCGCCTCTACGACATCCGCGCCGACTACACCCTGCTGTTCTTCTCCAATCCCGGCTGCGAGGCCTGCAAGGGCATTATCAATACCCTTCAGACCCTGCCTTCCCTTCCGGGGCTTATATCTTCCGGCCGTCTCGCCGTGGTGAACGTGTATATCGACGAGGACCTCGCCGCCTGGCGCGAGTACCAGGGCGTGTATCCCAAGGAATGGTACAACGGCTACGACCCGACGTACACCATCCGTCAGGACCTCCTCTACAGCGTCCGCGCCATACCCTCGCTCTATGTCCTCGACAAGGACAAGCGCGTCATCCTCAAGGACGCGCCCGAGGAGCGTGTTTTCGCCTTTTTAGGCAACATCCGTAGGGATTAATGTTTTTTTTGTTTAAATTTGACAATTACACGCATATACGTCGAATTTAAGCACAGAAAACATGGATATCAAGAAAACAGCCCGTTATTACACTCTCACCAACTCCAAGGGCGCAAGCGTCGTCCTCTCCGAGATCGGTGCCGGTATCGTCTCCATCTGCGTTCCGGACAAGGACGGCCGCATGGCCGACGTCGTGCTCGGCTACGACCGCCAGGAGTCCTATATCAAGGACGGCCCGTGCCTGGGCAAGTGCCCCGGCCGCTTCGCCAACCGCATCGCCCTTGGCAAGTTCACCCTCGACGGCAAGGAATACAACCTCCCCATCAACAACGGTCCCAACTCGCTGCACGGCGGTCCTGACGGCTTTGCCAACCAGATATGGGAGAGCCGCATCGTCGGCGATGCCGTGGAGTTCATGTATTTCTCCGAGGACGGCGAGCAGGGCTATCCCGGCAACCTCAAGGTCGTGGCGCACTACGAGTGGAGTGAAGACTGCGAGCTCAAGCTCACCTTCACCGCCGAGTGCGACGCCCCTACTGTGGTGAACCTCACCAACCACGTCTACTTCAACCTCGACGGCGAAGGCAGCGGCAGCATCCTCGACCACATCCTCAAGCTCAACTGCTCGGAGTACCTTCCTACCGACGACACCCAGATTCCCCTGGGGGACAGCGAGCCCGTGGCCGGCACCCCGATGGACTTCGTCAATGCCAAGCCCATCGGCCGCGACATCAACGCCGACTTCAAGCCCCTCAAGATCGGCAAGGGCTACGACCACTGCTGGGTGATCGACGGCGCCGAGCCTGGCCAGCTCCAGGCTGCGGCCAAGCTCTGGTCCGAAAAGAGCGGCCGCCTGGTCGAGATATTCACCACCCAGCCTGGCATCCAGGTGTACACCGGCAACTGGCTCTCCGGATGCCCTGCCGGCAAGAACGGCCATGTCTACAACGACTATGACGGAGTGGCCCTCGAGTGCCAGCACTTCCCGGATTCGCCCAACAAACCCGAGTACCCCAGCACCGAGCTCCGCCCCGGCGAGGTGTACGAGGAAGCCATCATCTTTGCTTTCCGGACAGTGGAATGAAACAGTATCTAGACTTGTTGCGGCACATCCGCGAGCACGGAGTCATCAAGCATGACCGTACGGGAGTGGGCACGAAGAGCGTGTTCGGCTACCAGATGCGCTTCGACCTGAGCGAAGGCTTCCCCCTGCTCACCACCAAGAAGGTGCATCTCAAGTCCATCATCTACGAGCTCCTCTGGTTCATCGCCGGCGACACCAACGTCAAGTATCTCCAGGACCACAAAGTCACCATCTGGGACGAGTGGGCCGACGAGAACGGCGACCTCGGACCGGTCTACGGGCACCAGTGGCGCAGCTGGCCCGCTCCCGACGGGCGCGCCATCGACCAGCTCTCGCAGGTGATCGAGACCATAAAGCACAACCCCGACTCGCGCCGCATGATTGTCAGCGCATGGAATCCCGCCGAGGTGGACAAGATGGCCCTGCCTCCATGCCACTGCCTCTTCCAGTTCTACGTGGCCGACGGCAAGCTGTCCTGCCAGCTTTACCAGCGCAGCGCAGACACCTTCCTCGGAGTGCCGTTCAACATCGCCTCCTACGCGCTCCTCACCATGATGATCGCGCAGGTCTGCGGCCTGCAGCCCGGCGAGTTCGTCCATACCACGGGCGACACCCACATCTACCTGAACCATTTCGACCAGGTGGCGGAGCAGCTCTCCCGCGAGCCCAGGCCGCTGCCCAGGATGCGCCTCAATCCCGAGGTCAAGAGCATATTTGATTTTGATTACGGGGACTTTACTCTGGAAGGGTACGACCCCTGGCCGGCGATCAAAGCCCCGGTAGCAGTATAGTTTATGGAGAAATGCCTTATTGTGGCCGTGGCCGACGACTGGGCCATCGGCGTCAAGGGAGGGCTGCCCTGGCACCTTCCCGAGGATCTCAAATATTTCAAGGAGAAGACCAAGGGGTATCCCGTCATCATGGGCCGGACCACTTACTTCTCCCTGCCCTTCCGCCCGCTCAAGGGCCGGAAGAACATCGTGCTGAACCTCGGCGGGGATCCCATTCCCGACGATGTCGTCTGCGTGAACTCCTTCGAGGAGGCTTATGCAGCCGCCGAAGGTGCAGACAAGTGCTTCATCATGGGCGGAGCCTCGGTATACCGTGCCGCGCTGATGGACATGGACACGCTCTACATCACGCATGTCCATACCACCATCCCCGAGGCCGACGCCTTCTTCCCGGTCATCGACGAAGCCTTCTTCGAGAAGGCGTCGGTATCGGAGACGCACGTGGACGAGGCCACAGGCTTCGCCTACGAGTTCGTCGTGTACAGGAAGCGCCAGGCGTAGGCGTTCTCCTTTTTTGAGTTGGAGTTAGTTAGTAGTTTCATTCCCCAATGGACTCGAAGAGAGAAGGCTTCGGCAGCCGCACTGCCGTCATATTCGCCATGGCCGGATCGGCCATAGGCCTGGGCAACATCTGGCGCTTTCCTTACATGGTGGGCGAGCATGGCGGCGCCGTGTTCGTACTCATCTACATCGTAGCGACCATCCTGTTCTCGCTTCCCATCTTCATCGCCGAGGTCATCATCGGCCGGCGCAGCCACACCAACGCCCGCGAGGCTTTCGCCGCCCTCGCCCCGGGACGCCCGTTCTGGAAGGGGCTGGGCTTCCTGCCCGTCGTCATCCCCATGCTCATCGCCTCGTACTACAGCGTCATCGGCGGATGGTCGCTGGAGTATTTCATCAAGGCCTGCTCGCTGGACTTCATCCACACTTCTCCCGACGTCGCCAGCGGCCTGTTTTCCGGCTTTGTCACGCAGGCTTGGTCTCCCGTCGTCCTGCATCTGGCGTTCTTCGCCATGTCGGCCGTCATCGTCGCGCTCGGAGTCAAGGCCGGAATCGAGCGTTTCAGTAAGTTCATCCTCCCCGTGCTGTTCATCCTCATCGTGGTGATCGCCGTCTATTCCCTGAGCCTGCCGGGCTCTTCCGAAGGGGTGAAATACCTCTTCAAACCCGATTTCAACGAGTTCACTCCCAAGACATTCGCGTATGCCCTCGGCCAGAGCTTCTACTCCCTGTCGCTGGGCATGGGCATCATCATCACATACGGTTCCTACGTCCGCAAGGACGAGAATATCCTCGTTTCCAGCGCCGGAACGGCGGTCTCCGACCTGCTGTTCGCCCTGCTGGCCGGCCTGGCCATCATGCCGGCCGTCTTCGCCGCCGGCATAGAGCCCGGGGCCGGCCCGGGGCTCATCTTCCAGAGCATCCCCTACATCTTCTGCAAGATGGGAGTCCAGATGCCGGTGCTCAGCTCCATTGCCGCCATCCTCTTCTTCTTCACCATCATCGTGGCCGCCATGACCTCGCTTATCTCGCTTATCGAGGTCGGCACCTTGTATCTGGTCGAGAATTTCGGCATGCGCAGGCCGCGCGCGGTACTGGTGGTGTTCCTCGCCTGCGGCCTTGCCGGCTCGCTGTGCTCGCTTTCCTTCGGACCGCTTTCCGGCCTTACCGTCCAGGGCAAGAACATCTTCGACATCTTCGACTGGGTGTCTTCCAACATCCTGCTCCTTATCATGGCCTTCCTGTCCGTGATCTTCGTGGGGTTCGTCATGAAGAAGGACGAGGTCAGGGAGGAGTTCACCAACGGCGGCACCAAGCGGCGCAACGCCCCGCTTTTCGGGGCGGTGTATTTCCTCATCAAGTGGGTGGCCCCCATCGCCGTGCTGCTCATCTTCTTCACCAATTTCATCCTGTAGGACATGAGTGCAGAAAGGGGCAGTTTCAACAGCCGTTTCACGGCTATCATGGCAATGGCCGGCTCGGCCATCGGCCTTGGCAATATCTGGCGCTTCCCGTACATGGTCGGGCAGAACGGGGGAGCGGCCTTCATCCTCGTGTACCTTTTCTCGGCAATCTTCCTCTGCATCCCCATCTTCATGGCGGAGTCCGTGATCGGCAAGCGCACGCACCTCAGCACCTTCGGTGCCATGGAGAAGCTCGCTCCCGGCACCCGCTGGAAGTGGATAGGGTTCCTGACGGTCTTCACCCCGCTGATCATCCTGTCGTACTACAGCGTGGTGGGCGGATGGTCCATAGAGTATTTCCTCAAGTCCCTGACGCTGTCCTTCTCCGATCCCGCAGTGAGCATAGAGGAGCATTCCGCGGTGTTCGGGGCGTTCATCTCCTCGCCGTGGAAGCCCGTCATCTTCCATACCCTGTTCCTGCTGGTCAACGCCGTGGTCATCGTCTTCGGCGTGCAGGGAGGCATCGAGCGCTTCACCAAGTTCACCACTCCGGTGCTCTTCATCCTGATCGTCCTGATCATGCTGTACTCCGTGAACCTCCCCGGCGCCAAGGCGGGGATAGAGTATCTCGTGCGCCCCGATTTCTCGAAGATCACCGGCTCCGCACTGCTTTCGGCCATGGGCCAGGCCTTCTTCTCCCTTTCGCTCGGAGTCGGCTGCATCCTGACCTATGCCTCCTACCTCAAGTCTGACGAAAACCTGCTGGCGACAGGCGTCGCCACGTCCCTTTTCGACCTTCTGTTCGCCATCATAGCCGGCTTCGCCATCATGCCGGCCGTCTTCGCCGCCGGCATCGAGCCCGGCGCGGGTCCGGGCCTCATCTTCGAGACGCTGCCCTACATCTTCTCCACCATGGGGGCCGATTCCCCGGTGCTGTGCGACATCGTGGCCATCCTCTTCTTCCTCACCATCCTCTTCGCTGCGCTGACCTCCTCCATCTCCATGCTCGAGGTCGGGGTCGCGTACCTCGTAGACCAGAAGAAGATGTCGCGCGCGAAGGCTACTGTCCTGCTCTTCGCGGGCTGCTGGGCCCTCGGCGTGCTCTGCTCGCTCTCGTTCGGCCCGCTCAAGGACCTTCACGTGTTCGGGATGACGATATTCGACGCCTGCGACCATCTCACTTCCGACTTCCTGATGACCTTCGGCAGCCTTCTGTTCGTGTTCTTCGTGGGCTGGAAGATGAAGAAGCCGGATGTGCGCGAGGAGTTTACCGACGGCGGCATGCAGCGCTTCAATGCCAAGGTCTTCGACACGGTGTATTTCTTCATCCGCTATGTCGCCCCCGCGGTCATTATCGTCATTTTCGTCTCGAACCTTCTGATGTAGGATTATTTTTCTTACATTTGCACGATTTTAACAATTGATAAAGAAATGAAAAAGATCATTTTAGCCGCAGCTGCCCTCATCATCGCAGCTGTTTCCTGCAACAACGGTCCCAAGACCAACGCCGAGAAGACCGAGGCATACCAGGCCGAGCTGCAGAAGATCATGGAGGCATACCAGGCCGCTGAGGACCCTGACGCCGTCGAGGAAGAGACCATCAAGAAGATGGTCGACCTGAGCCTTGCCACCATCAAGAAGTATCCCACCGACACCGTAGCCCTCATGGCTCTCCAGGAGTGTTATTACTATGCCGATCCCGAGGACCTTCAGGACGCCATCTCCCGCCTGAGCGACGAGTTCAAGCAGGACGCTTTCGTCAAGCATGTCGCTGACGGCCTCGAGGCCAAGATCGCCACCAAGGAAGGCAAGCCTTTCGTGGATTTCACCGTGGACCACGTCCTGGGCGAGAATCCCGACGGCACCCTCAACACCGAGAAGCGCAGCCTCTCCGACTATGTCGGCAAGGGCAAGTACATCCTCGTGGACTTCTGGTCCCCCTGGTGCCCTCCCTGCAAGGCCGAGCTCCCCAACATCGTGAACGTCTATAACAAGTACCACGGCGACAAGTTCGACATCCTGAGCGTAGCCGTCTGGGAGGAGAGCCGCGGCATGAACTGGAAGAACACCATCGACACCGCCAAGGTATACGGCATCACCTGGAACCAGATCAACAACGGCCACCAGGAGCCCGCTTCCCTCTACGGCATCGACGGCATCCCTCACGTGATCCTCTTCGGTCCCGACGGCACCATCGTCAAGCGCGAGCTGCGCGGACAGGCCCTCGAGGACGCAGTCGCTGCGATCGCCAAATAGTGGACGTCAGAGAGAAAATAGACCTTTTACCGCATTCCCCCGGAGTTTACAGATACTATAACTCCGAGGGGAATGTGATTTATGTGGGCAAGGCCAAGGACCTCTTCAAGCGCGTCCACCAGTATTTCGTGCCTCCCGAGAGGCTCAATACCAAGACGCGCCTGCTGGTGTCCAGGATAGCCGACGTGCAGTATTCGGTGGTGGACACCGAGGCCGACGCCCTGCTGCTCGAGAACAACCTCATCAAGCAGTACAAGCCCAAATACAACATCCTTCTCAAGGACTCCAAGACCTACCCTTGGATATGCGTCACCGCCGAGCCGTATCCGCGCGTGTTCCTGACGCGCCGCGTGGTGCAGAACGGTTCGCACTACTTCGGCCCGTACAGCTCTGTCACGCATGCCAGGAACCTTCTGGACTTCTTCAACGCCAATTATCAGATCCGCAGCTGCAAGCACAGGATCGACTCCGAGTCCATCCTTCGCAAGAAGGTGCGGCCGTGTCTGGATTTCCATATAGGGAAATGCAAGGGATGCTGCGTGGGGGCGGTGTCCATCGAGGAGTATGGAGCTTGGATAGACGAGATCACTGCCCTGCTGAAGGGCGGCGTGGGCGACATCCTGCGGCGCTACCGCGAGCAGATGTCGCAGGCCGCCGATGCCCTCGACTTCGAGACGGCGCAGGTCTTCAAGGACCGCATCGTTTCCCTGGAGAAGCATTACGCCCGCTCGATCATCACCGCTGCGCGCGACACGGATGCCGATGTATTCTCGCTGGTTTTCGAAGGAAACGAAGCCTTCGGCAATTTCCTGCGCATACGCTCCGGATCGGTGGTGCAGTCGCTCAACCTCGGTTTCAGGATGAACATCGAGGAGGAGCAGGCTTCGGTGCTGAGCACCTTCATCGCCGAGATCGAGTCCAAGTTCGGCGAGCTCTCCAAGGAGATCATCGTGCCGTTCCTTCCCGATGTTGAGATCCCGGGCGTGGAGTTCCGCATCCCCGTCAAGGGCGACAAGCTGGCGCTTCTGTCCCTCAGCGTCAAGAACGCCAAGGAGTTCCAGTTCAACTCGCTCAAGCAGCGCGAGCACACCGACCCCGACGCTTTCCGGGCGGCCGTGGTGGAGGAGCTGCGCAAGGCCCTGGGCATGAAGGAGGCCCCGGTGCACATGGAGTGCTTCGACAACTCCAACATCCAGGGCACCAATCCCGTCGCGGCCTGCGTAGTGTTCCGTAACGGAGTCCCCTCGAAGAAGGATTACCGCAAGTTCAAGATCAAGACTGTCGTCGGCGCCAACGACTACGCCTCCATGAAGGAGATCGTCAACCGCCGCTACTCGCGGATGCTGGCGGAGGATCCAGACGACCTGCCGCAGCTGGTGGTGATAGACGGCGGCAAGGGACAGCTCAACTTCGCCTGGCAGGCTCTGTGCGAGCTGGGCATCCAGGACAAGCTTACCGTCGTCGGCCTCGCCGAGCGCATGGAAGAGGTGATCCGGGTGGGAGACCCTTACCCGCTGTTCTTGGACCGCAATTCCCAGGCTTTCAGGGTAATTACGCATATACGCGACGAGGCGCACCGCTTCGGCATCACGTTCCACCGCGACCTTCGCAGCAAGGCCCAGGTCCACTCCGCCCTCCGGGACATCCCCGGGGTGGGCGAGAAGACCGAGCAGAGGCTTCTGATGCATTTCGGAAGCGTGGCGCGGATAGTGGCGGCGGCGCAGGCCGGCCTGGCGCAGGTTGTCGGCCCGGCCCCCGCCGCCCCCCGTCGCGCCGCCCCCC
>ODAI012691274.1_pt1 | contig 18472 bp, 16 predicted proteins | sample 1539321 | NCBI WGS metagenome assembly ODAI01 (sample SAMN02144231, study PRJEB22623) | gut metagenome | biome: sheep rumen | host: Ovis aries | place: New Zealand
GCAAAGAGTATGATGGCAACAAAGACAATACAATGACATTATGGATGCAATACTGCTTAAATCTACAGTAAAAGAGTGGAACGAACTGTGTGCACAGCTCGATGAGTACCAATCGAAGTTGTCGGCCGAAGAGAAAGAAGCATCTGACTTTCTTCGCAATTTCTGGCGCACTCACAAGACAATCACTCCCGACGACATAGCGACATGCAATGAGAAATGTGACATTCTGCGGCGCAGCGAGAAATACCATCGCAGCGACCCGCAGATAGCCACCTGTACAAAAACCTTCCGTGGAAAAGTACAGAAGATGTACACAGAGGCTAACTTCGCCGATTTCAAGAAAGAAATGGAGAGTTCTACCCCGGACAGTCCCCAACCGGAGCCTGCTCCCAGTCCCCAACCCACTCGTCCTACAGGCGGTCGGTTCACACGCCGTCCTTCAAATCCCACTATATTCACACCACAACCTCAACCTCAACCACAGCCACGTCCACAGCCGACCCCGAGACCGACGACCCCGAGACCGACGACCCCGAGACCGACGACTCCCAAACCGACGACTCCCAAACCGACAAACAACACTGGTACGTTCAAGAGTTGTCTATCAATAGTCATTATTGGTCTGCTGATATTTGGCGGCTATAAACTTTTTTCCGCTTTCATCGGTGATTCGTCGTCAGTAGGTAGGTCCGAGACCACATTATATGTAATTGCCGAACAACTGAATATTCGTGACCAAAACGGCACTAACGGCAAAAAAATCGGCTCGATCACCTATGGCCAAGCCGTTGAACTTATCGACACACTGGAGTCGTGGGCGAAAGTCAAGAACGGTGGAACTGAAGGATATGTTTCAAGGGCATTCCTGGCAAACGAGTCAGACTTCCGCCTTCTCGACATTATCCTCGACACTCCCGAAGCCCACAAGACAGTGAAGGACATACGCTATCGCCGTGCACTTATTGACTTTGCCCAGCATTTCGAACCTGCCAAAGATGCCAGTCTATATATCGGAAAACTGCCAGCCGAAGTTATTTCGCTTGTACGTCAATATAGTCAGGAGACTTTTGCTTTTGTTCTTGTCAACAAAACTACAGGACAGACAAGTGCCGGCATCTACACTTTCGATACAGACGGCAGGCCTCTAATAGAGTCGAGTATGGAGAATGTTGACGTCTCCTCTTCTGCGCGAGAGTCCAATACGTCCTCACAACAGAGGCGCAATGTTGACGCTCTGCCGCAGAAAAAAGACAAGAAGAACGCAGAGCCGAAATTCAGTCAGGAAGAACTTGAGCGTGAAATCGAACAATTAGATCAAGCGACACCAAAGATTCACTACACTCCATAATTTTTGTCAAATGAATGAGAAGTATGGAAATAGACAATTATATAACAAGCATTCAGAATCCCAAAATCAAGCAGTTGCTACAACTGCAAATAAAATCGCAGTTGAGACGCAAGGAAGAGTTGTTTGTCGTCGAGGGACAGCGGGAAGTATTCCATTGCATCAAATCAGGATATGACATTAAAACATTTTTCTGCTGCGAAGAACTATTCAATGACACAGAATATACTTCAGTCATCCGTACCCAAATGTCTCGAACTAAATGTTTTACAGTAAGCAGAAAAGTATATGAAAAGATTGCCTATCGAAGCAGTACCGAAGGCATCATTGCAGAAGCGAAATCTCCTTGTTACAGTCTCAGCGACTTGAAGCTCTCCGACCGCCCTCTCATCTTAGTTTTGCAAAGTGTTGAGAAACCCGGAAACCTTGGCGCTATGCTACGCAGTGCCGATGCCTCTGGTGCCGATGCCATGATTATTTGCGACCCATTGACGGATATTTACAATCCCAATCTCATACGCAGCAGCATAGGAGCGGTTTTCAGCGTACCGTGCATAACATGCTCCACTGATGAATGTCTCTCATTTTTGAAGTCACACAACGTTCAGATACTCACAGCACAATTACAGGACTCCAAGGCTTACTATGATTCTGACATGACCGTCTCAACGGCTATAGTCATGGGTACCGAATCCACCGGACTTACCAGTGAATGGCGCAAAGCTGCAGATGCTCATATCCACATACCCATGCTCGGACAGCTCGATTCGCTTAATGTGTCGGTGAGCGCAGCCATTCTGCTCTTTGAAGCTATACGCCAAAGGCAACGAACAACATAAACAGTATTTAATTCTCGTTAAATATATAATGTAAGCACTCTGTTTTCCAAAATTAATTAGTACCTTTGCACCCCCAAATTAATATTATTGGAAAGAAATAATGAGTAACGATCAGAAAAACAGTGCAATTTCGATGATTGCCGAATTCGACGGTAACTTCTCAGACTTGCTTAATCAGTCTGTGCCCAACACATGTGGCATCCTGCCTGTGCGCAATGTTGTGCTCTTCCCTGGTATTGTAAGTTCACTCCTCATTGGCCGTGAAGCAAGTCTCTCACTTGTTCACAAGGCGGAAAATTCCGGCGAAATTATTGGCATTGTAAGCCAGCTTGACCCGAACGTCGAAGATCCAAAGATGAAGGATCTGCACGTATGTGGTGTCTATGCCAAAGTCGTGAGAGTGCTCTCTTTACCCAACGGCCATGTTTCGGCAATAGTGCAGTGTCTCGGGCGTTTCTTCCTCAATAGTCTGACCCGTCGCCGTCCGTATCTTCGCGGAGAAGTTGTCGCAGCCCCTGAACTGGAGCCCTCGACAAAGAGCAGCCGCGAAAATTTCCAGATGGGAATGGAAGAGATAAGAAAGGTAGCACTTCAATATATCAAGATGAACGAAGATATTCCCGACGAGGCATCATACGCCATCAACAATATCAACGACAACATGATGGCTCTGAGTTTCATCTGTTCAAACCTGCCTTTCGACAACCGCGAGAAGCTCGACCTTCTGAAACAGAACGTTCTTCTCGACAGGATGTTCGATTTGCTGAAGATTCTTAATCGCGAGGTTAACTACCAGCACAAGATGCTTGACATCCGAAACAAGACACGCGACGACATCGACGAACAGCAGAGGAACTATTTCCTACAGCAGCAGATAAAAAATATCCAGGCAGAAATGGGCAACGGCGAGTCAACTCCCGAGAAGAGCGAATTGCTGAAAGCAGCCAAGACGAAGAAATGGTCGAAGGAAACAGAGGATGTCTTCAACAAAGAGATGGAGAAACTCGACCAACTGCATCCGCAGTCACCCGAATACAACGTCCAGCTGTCATATCTTCAGACGATGGTATCGCTTCCTTGGAACGAATACACCAATGACGATCTCGACATAAAACGTGCTCAGAAAGTTCTCGACAAAGAACACTATGGCATGGAGAAAGTCAAGGAGCGCATACTCGAATACATAGCTGTTCTCAGTTTGCGCGGCGACCTGAAATCGCCCATCCTATGCCTTTACGGACCTCCTGGAGTAGGAAAGACGAGTCTCGGCAAGAGCATTGCCGAAGCATTGAAACGAAAGTACGTAAGGGTGTCGCTTGGCGGCCTGCACGATGAATCGGAAATTCGCGGGCATAGGCGTACATACGTTGGTGCCATGCCGGGACGTATTATCAAAAATATCCAGAAGGCAGGCTCCTCAAATCCAGTTTTCATTCTCGATGAAATAGACAAGGTTACGCAAAACACAATCAATGGCGACCCAGCGTCAGCATTGCTCGAAGTGCTCGACCCTGAACAGAATTCCGCATTCCATGACAACTACCTCGACATGGACTACGACCTGTCTAAGGTACTCTTTATTGCCACAGCTAATAATCTCGGTACAATCCCCCGTCCCCTACTCGATCGTATGGAAGTAATCGAAGTAAGCGGGTATATTACCGAAGAAAAAATAGAGATTGCCAAGCGTCATCTCATTCCTAAGGAAAAAGAGAACACTGGTCTTGACAGCGATAAAAAGCTTCAGTTTAATAGGCAGGCTATAGAAAAGATAATAGAGCGATATACTCGCGAAAGCGGTGTGCGACAGCTTGAGAAACAAATAAACAAGTCTTTACGCAAACTTGCATTCAAGAAAGCTATCAACGGTGAGTTGCCATACGAAAAAATCACTCCCATGGAATTGGAAGATTTGCTTGGAAAACCACCATTCTATCGCGATATCTATCAGGGCAACGACTATGCCGGTGTTGTCACCGGTCTTGCCTGGACAAGCGTCGGTGGCGAGATTTTATTCATCGAGACATCGCTGAGCAAGGGCAAGGGTTCGAAACTCACGCTCACCGGAAATCTTGGCGACGTAATGAAAGAGAGTGCCGTGCTCGCCCTTGAATACGTCAAGGCTCATGCCGACAGACTGAACATCGACTATCGTATCTTCGACCAGTGGAATATACATATACACGTGCCAGAAGGAGCGACGCCCAAAGATGGCCCGTCGGCAGGCATCACAATAGCCACCTCAATAGCCTCTGCTCTGACTCAACGCAAGGTAAGAAAGAACACAGCAATGACCGGCGAGATAACACTTAGAGGAAAAGTCCTGCCTGTAGGTGGCATAAAAGAGAAAATCCTTGCTGCCAAACGAGCCGGCATTACCGACATTGTAATGTGTCAGGAGAATCAGAAGGATATCGACGAGATTCCTGAAATGTATCTTACTGGTGTAACATTCCACTATGTTGAGAATGTTCAGCAAGTATGGGATTTCGCGCTCACTGATGAAATCGTGGAAAATCCCGTCGAACTGACAGTTACTGACGATTCAAACGAGAAGGAGAAGAAATAAAAGAGCAATACATTGACATTCGAACTTCAACATACCGACACTGCGAGTGATGCCCGTACAGGTATCATAACTACCGACCACGGACAGATAAAAACACCTATATTTATGCCCGTAGGCACGGTGGGCAGTGTGAAAGGTGTCCACTTCTCAGAACTGCGTCAGCAGATAGGTGCACAAATCATCCTTGGCAATACGTATCATCTCTATCTTCGTCCCGGTCTTGATATACTGAAAGCAGCCGGTGGACTGCATCGTTTCGGGGGATGGGATCGTCCTATCCTTACCGACTCGGGAGGTTTTCAGGTATTCTCGCTTACAGGCATCCGCAAGCTGAAAGAAGAAGGGTGCGAATTCCGTTCGCACATTGACGGATCCAAGCATTTTTTCACTCCCGAGAATGTTATGGATACCCAGCGCATCGTTGGCGCCGACATTATGATGGCATTCGACGAATGCCCTCCCGGGCAGAGCGACTATAGCTACGCCAAAGACTCGTTGAAGCTAACCGAACGATGGCTCGACCGCTGTATCAGTCGGTTTAATGCTACAGAACCTATCTACGGTTATCGTCAGAGTCTGTTTCCCATCGTGCAGGGATGTACATACAAAGCCCTCCGCAGTGAAGCCGCAAAATTTATATCAGACAAGGGTGCCGATGGCAATGCCATCGGTGGTTTGGCCGTAGGAGAGCCTACTGAAGTGATGTACGACATGATAGAGGTGGTAAATGCAATCCTACCTAAAGACAAGCCACGATACTTGATGGGTGTCGGCACGCCTCAGAATATCCTTGAAGCGATTGAGCGTGGCGTGGATATGTTCGACTGCGTAATGCCAACCCGCAACGGTCGCAATGCAATGCTATTCACGTATCAAGGCACTATGAACATGCGCAACAAGAAATGGGAGATGGACTTCTCGCCTATCGACCCTGACGGATGCTACACCGACAAAGTATATACCAAGGCATATCTTCATCATCTGTTTAAGGCACAAGAGCTGCTTGCCATGCAGATAGCAAGCATACATAACCTTGCCTTCTACCTCCGTCTTGTCGGCGATGCCCGTTTACATATAGAACAAGGCGATTTTGTACAGTGGAAGAACTCTATTGTCGGCGATCTTGGACGACGCGTGTAATTATAATAAGGAATAATGGAATTTGAGACAATAAGGAAACGGCATAGGGTATTGAGACGATGGCGTTCATTACGGAGAGTATTGCTGACGATTCTCCACTGGCTCTCGTATGCCAGCCCCCTTAAATATATCATGCGGCTCGATGCCTACATAATCCGCAAATTCATCGGAACATATATCTATGCCATTATTCTTATTATTTCCATATCAATTGTCTTCGACGTTAACGAGAATCTGGCAAAGTTTACCGCAAGCCATGCGCCAATTCGGGCAATCGTTTTCGACTATTATGCCAATTTTGTTCCTTATTTTGCCAATCTATTCAGTCCGCTGTTTGTATTTATTGCTGTAATATTCTTCACATCCAAGCTAGCCGGCAACAGTGAGATTATCGCTATGCTTGCTTGCGGCATGAGTTTCAAGCGTCTGCTTCGCCCTTATCTCATCTCCGCAGCACTGATAGCCGTGCTCAACTTCTTCCTCGGCAGCTATGTCATTCCTAAAGGCAATATCATACGCCATGACTTCGAAGCCATGTACAAGAGCAACAAAAAGAACACCTCGGCAACCAACGTTCAACTGCAGGTTGACAAGAATGTTGTAGCATACATCAACCAGTACGACGACATTCACAAAACCGGCTATGGCTTCTGTCTTGACAAGTTTGACAAGAAGAAACTCGTAAGTCATCTGACCGCAACAACAATACAATATGACACCATCAGCGACACCCGCTTCAGATGGAAACTGCGGAATTGGAAAATTCGCGAACTCACCGGAATGCGCGAGCATATCACCAGCGGGTTCGAGCTCGATTCCATGATTATGATGGAGCCCATGGATCTTGTATTCTCTAAAGGACAGCAAGAGACGTTCACGTCACCAGAACTGCTACAATATATTTCTAAGCAGCAGGACCGTGGTTCTAGCAACGTCGTACAGTATGAAGTGGAATACCACAAGCGTATTGCTTCCAGCTTTGCGTCGTTTATCCTTACACTTATTGGGGTTAGCCTGTCGTCGCGCAAGCGGAAGGGTGGCATGGGACTTTATCTCGGTATCGGACTTGGACTCAGCTTTGCATATATATTGCTGCAAACCGTTTCTGCCACATTTGCCATCAATGCCAACACTCCCCCAATGTTGGCAGCATGGATACCAAACTTGATATTCTTCATAATAGCATATTTCTGTTATAAACAAGCACCAAACTGACAATGAAATTTGAAGATACCTATCTCAACGACAACATTCTTGATGCTCTCTACGACATGCACTTCGACGAGTGTACACCGATTCAGGAACGTTGCATACCTGAAATACTCGACTACCATGACATTATCGGTGTAGCACAGACGGGAACCGGAAAGACTGCAGCCTATCTGCTTCCAATTCTTTCGTTGATAGACGACGGCAACTATCCCAAAGATGCCATCAACTGCCTCATAATGGCTCCCACGCGTGAACTTGCCCAGCAAATAGACCAGGCGATGCAGGGTTTCGGATATTATCTTGACGGTGTCAGCAGCGTTGCCATCTACGGTGGCAACGATGGCGGGCGCTACGACCAGGAGATGAAGAGCCTGCGCCTTGGTGCCGATGTAGTGATAGCCACTCCCGGACGCTTCCTGTCGCACATGAAGATGGGCAATGTCGATCTCAGCCGCGTCAGTTTCTTTGTTCTCGACGAGGCAGACCGTATGCTTGACATGGGATTTTCCGACGATATCCTCACAATAGCCAAACAATTGCCATCCGATGTACAGACAATAATGTTTTCAGCCACCATGCCCGAGAAGATTCAGGAACTGGCGCGCACGCTTCTTCACAATCCCGTCGAAATAAAGATTGCTGTGAGCAAGCCGGCCGAGAAGATCCGTCAGTCGGCATACGTGTGCTACGACAAGCAGAAACTCGGCATCATACGACATCTTTTCAATAACGACCAACTTGACCGTGTTATAATCTTTTCCGGCAAGAAAGAAAAAGTCAAGGAAATCGCGCGCGAGTTGCGCCAGATGAATATCAACTGTTGCCAGATGCACAGCGACCTGAGTCAGCAGGAGCGCGACGACGTGATGCTCGACTTCAAGGCAGGCAGGAAGAATGTGCTTGTTGCCACTGACATCGTAGCACGAGGCATTGACATCGACGACATTTTCATGGTAATCAACTACGACGTTCCCAAGAATGCCGAGGACTACGTACACCGTATAGGTCGTACTGCACGTGCCGAACGCGATGGCGTTGCCATTACATTTGTCAATGAGAGCGACATGCAACGTTTCAGTGAAATCGAGAAATTTCTTGAGAAGGAAGTATTGAAGAATCCTCTTCCCGAGGAGCTTGGCGAAGGTCCTGAATACAATCCCGTGCGACATTCCTCGGTGGCGCGTCGCCGTAATAACTACCGTGGAAGCCGTCGCGGTGGCAACAAGCCTAAGCAGAAGCATTCATCGTCACGACGTCGTCGCAAAGGCGGGCAACACCCAAGCGGTGAGTAATCATTATTATCGTCTTTTCACGGCATTTGGCGAACAGTCTGACAAACAATTCTTTTTCCGTATCTTCGTCAAGTGCCGAACTTATTTCGTCGAGTAACATTATCGAACCAGGACGCAGCAGTCCGCGAGCTATGGCGATACGCTGAGCCTGACCTTCACTCAGTCCGCTGCCACGTTCGCCAATCTCCGTATCTATTCCTTCGGGCAGTTGTTCTACGAAGTCGGCCATTGCCGTATGTAGTACCTGATGCAGCTCTTTATCTGTGGCTGACGGCTTGGCCAGTAGCAGGTTGTATCTTATCGTTCCGCTCATGAGAGTGTTTCCCTGCGGCACAAACACGATATGCTTTCTTGTAGCCGGACTCACCACATCACCGTCGGTCATGTCTCCATACATAGTCAGTCGCCCGCTCTGAGGCTGTATCATCCCGAGTATCATTCTGAAGATGGTTGTCTTTCCGGCGCCGGTATGACCCATGATGGCAGTACAGGTGTTAGGCTTGAAGTCATGGGTGAAATTCTCCATAACGTTATTGTCGCCGTCGGCATACTTGAAAGTGACGTTGTCGAACCTGATGCCATAACAGCTGTCGTCACCTGTATCGGCCTGCGTTTCGTTCTCCGTCTCAAGAGTTTCCAATTCCTCAAGCCGGTCGATGCTCGCCGTCGTGTGAATCAGCTGCGGAGCCATGTTCAGCAATCCGAGTATCGGCTGCTGTACCTGTCCCACGAGCTGAAGGAACGATGTCATTACGCCTATTGTTATAATCCCGTTTCTCAACTGCAAGCCACCCCATACAAAGGCAAGCAGGTAGCCAAGTCCGAAACTTGCAGCCATGAGAGTACGTGCAATGACGGTGAACCGTGTCCTGCGAGTAATCTTTTCTCTCAGTCCATGCTGCATTCCATCCACCTGCCCGGCAATCCAAGCGTTGCTTTCAAGAGCACGAATCACGGCATTATGCTCAAGCCCCTCCTGTATTGTCATTTGGATACGGCTTTCCTGCTTTCGTATGTCGTGCGTCATCAGCCTTAGCTTCCGAGCCATCGTCTTGCCCAAGAGAATAAACACCGGGGTCAAGAGTAGTAACATCCATGCAAGACAGGTATCCATCCATCTTAAGAGCAGGAACGCGCCGATTAGCTTGCTTCCTGTGACAATAAGTTCAGGAATCATCGACACTACGGTTTCGCTGACTTGGTCTATGTCGCGTTCCAACCGTGATACAAGGTCGCCCGAATGCATCTTTTGCGAATCATACAGGCGTTGCTTCATTAAAAGGCTGAATATTCGCAGCCGGATATTGTTAGATTGTTTTGTCCTGGCAAGTATGGTCATGTAATAGTAGCACTGCCTGAGGATTATTCCCATAACAACAGTAGCCACGAGCAAAGCCACCATAACTAATATGTCATGATTGTCTCCATAATGTATTGTGTCGTCGATAAACTGCTTGCACAACCATACCATAAGCAGCCCCAGACCGACCTGAAGCAGGCCTGTCAACACACGCACGGCCATATTAAGCCTTATGCCTTGTGTGTTATGCCAAATCCACTTTACGTATCTCACTCTTCGAAGAGTCCCATGTCCTTCCACTTCTCAATGAGGCTGTTGACGTCGGCAAGAGCTGTCTTGCTGTCAACATCATATTCCTCACACAAATATTCAGCGAGCTGTTCGGGAGTGAAATCACCGTCCTTTACCGCCTTTTTCCAAATAAATGCCGCTGTCTCGTTAAGGCTGATAAGTTTGTTGAAATTAACCACATCGAGACCTTCAGCCATAACCACTTCCTCGCCGCATACTTCACGCAGCACAAATCCATTTTTCAGTTTCATATTCTTCTGTAAATTGCTAATATATATCGTCTTATCGGTCTCAACTTCCACCATATACGCGAAGCTCTTATCATGCCTTTGGAATATAGTGGTCGCTGTTCTCCGTCGTCTCCCTTAACCACATGTGTAGCAAGTGCCTTCACATTTTCGTAGCTGCAATGCTCGGTGCCTCGTATATTGCCGTCGCCCATGAGAGTAACGCCCGCATCATCGGTCTTTATGATTCTGTGAAGCACATAATGGCCATTATCGCAGAGCGCCAATACCACATCGCCTACCGAGGGCTTTCCAACCTTTGTCAGCACCACGCTGTCGCGCCCTCCAACGATAAACGGGAGCATACTCGTTCCCTTCACCTTCAGCACTACGTTGGTTCCTTCGTTTACCAGTCTTGTAGCCTCTTCCAGTATCAGACTGTCAGTTATGTTTTTCTTCATTTACTCATTTACTCCTTTCCAGCAGGTTTTTGCGGCATCAATGTCGGGCAGACAGTCAAGGCGGAACAGTCCTATTTCCTGCGCGGCACTGTTTAGCGTGTTGTGCAGTCCGTCTGCAAGTGTCTTGTCCCAACGCTTTCCCGATACCGACGATGTCAGAGCAATATAAGCATGTATTCCCTCCAGCCTGACAATCTTGTTATATGGTGCCTGATATATCTTTACTATGGCACCGACGGGATATTCCTCGTTGATATAGCATGGAGTCTTGCCGCTCCAGGGAGAACCATAGACATAAAACCTGTTGCCAGCTCTGCTGTTGCGACGTATCACCGGGTTATCGTCGTTGAGCAGATGTGTTCCCTCGAAGCATTTCAGCCACAGCTGCGAATGCGTGCTCTTTCCTGTACCGCTGGGAGCTATGAACAGATATCCTTTTCCTTCCCTTACGGTTACTGAGGCGTGCATAAGCAGAGTGTCTTTGTTGGCAGTAGCCAAGGCATAGAGCACCATCAGGGCATTGTCAACAGTAGAGACTACAAGCCTGCGGCTGATAGTTTTTTTCACCTTCAGCTCCACACTGCGGTAGTCGGCGCTGCACGTCATCGTCCCGGTCATCGTCCCACCGAAACCGAAACAGAATACAGGCATCGCACCCTTCCGACCGGCTTCTATCACCTGCCCCTCGTCTTCTTGTGTCAATTCGCTGACGAAATCCGACATGTCGGCATCGCCGCCGCTCACATCCATTGTGAACAACACCTGTTCCGAAGATTTCGCAATCTCAAACGGAGCATATCCTTCACGCATTATTCCTTCTGGTCCCTTAACACAGAACACATGTCCTGCCACTTTATAATATTTCTCTGTTGTCATATTTTTACATTATTTTATAATAACGTATTCAGTTTCCTTTTATTGCATTGGTAAATAGTAAAGACATCATAAATTATATGTATTGCAAAAAAACTTGGAAACATTTGGAGATTTACCAATAATTACTTACATTTGCACCTTGATTAAAAAAAATAACAACGATGAAAAGACTATTTATTCTGTGTTTCAATCTCTTAATTTATTTTTGTGTTGCAAATGCACAGAAAAGCTCATTTCAACAAACAGCCGAGAAAGCATCCGCCGACGGCAATATTGCAGCAGCCCGTTTCAACTATATCCGTGCGTTCGAGGATTTTTCCGACAAAGGTCAGATGAAGCAGGCTGTGGAATGTGCAGTAAAGGCCACTGCATTATATTACAAAGAAAACCTCTATAAGGAAGCTTTCGACCTGCTCCGTCGTACCGACCACGCCATTATTTCCAACAAACAGGGTTCTGAAAGGTCGGCTCTGCAGTATTATACTTCCAAGGAACGTATGCAGATGTATATGAAGCTGAGGAGATCACCCAATGTCATGGAACATTTGGCAATCATGGAAGAACATGCTAAGGCATGCAACGACGAGAATATCAAGAACGACCTGCTCTACAATAAAGCCATCTGCTACTACACCTTCGGACAGAACTCCAAGGGTGATGCCGTGTTCAAGGAAATGGCGAGCAAGTTGACAGCATCCAAGGAATTCGACAAGGTAGATCAGGCATATCAGACACTAATTGCCAATGGCCAGAAGAGCGGCAGTGCTAACCTTGTAGCACAGTCATACCGCAGCTATATTGCTTGGAAAGATTCTGCCAACGCGCTGAAAAGAGCCGATGAAATCGGAGCATTGAAGAAAAAGATAGCCGACAACGAAGCCTCTATAGCCGAGAAAGACAGTTCGCTGACCACCAGGATGGTAGTCATCACCGGACTCGCCATTCTGTCGGGCATTCTTGCCGTAACGCTGGTTGTGGGTGGCATCGTGCTGCTGCGCTTTGTCCTGCTTAGCCGCAAGCAGAAAAAGACCATTAAGATGGCTAACGAAACCAATGCCCTTAAAGCCAAGTTCATCAGCAATATTTCAGCTCAACTGAACCCGACACTTCAGAAACTCGACAAGAGCAGCCCTGAAGTGCAGGCACTGCTTGAATTCTCAGCTCACGTAGAGACCTTATCGGAACTGGAGAATTCATCCAGCGAGGAAGTCGAACTGGACGACACCCAACTTCTGCCGTTCTGCGAAAACCTGATGGAGCAAATTCGCGGAAAGGTGAAGAAGAATGTCACACTGACGGTGAATGTTCCGAAAATGAGTGCAAACATCAACAAGGAGTATGTATCACATATCTTGCTTCACCTTCTGCACAATGCCGCCGAATACACTCCGCAGGATGGCAAGATAGAACTCGACTTCAAGAAGCGCAGTGCTCATAAATTCCAGTTCCTGGTTTCGAATACAGGCTCGATTATTCCTGAAGAGAAGCACGACGACATCTTCAAGCCATTCCTTGAGATACGCGACCTCACCACGGGTGACGGTCTCGGACTGCCGATATGCAAGCAGATGGCGCTGAAGATGAACGGCGACATCAGCATCGACCCCGCTTTCACCAAGGGCACTCGCTTCGTTCTCGACCTTCAGGCATAAAAAACGCAGTAGCACTACGGTCAATATTGCCGCAGTGCTGCCAACAGTTCGTTGTTCTCTGTCTTCGTACCCACAGTGATACGAAGACAGTTTTTGCATAGCTGTACACGGTTACGGTTGCGAACGATGATGCCGCGGTCAACCAGATAGTCGTAAATCTTCTGTGCATCCGTAACCTTTACGAGGAAGAAATTGGCGTCGGTAGGATAGACTTCGATGCAGATATTGTTCAGCATCCTGACATTGTCCATAAGCCGTGTGCGCTCCTGCAGCAACATCTTCACCCATTTGTCAACTTCGAATGGGTCTTTCAGTGCTTCAAGCACTTTCTGCTGTGTCAGCAGGTTCACGTTATACGGATATTTCACCTTGTTGAATATGCCGATAACCTCCTTCGAAGCGAAAGCCATGCCTAATCGCAAAGCCGCACAGCCCCACGCCTTGCTCATGGTGTTGAGCACGATTAAGTTCGGATATTTGTCAAGCTCACAACGGAACGACTTTTGCCGTGAGAAGTCGCTGTATGCTTCATCGACCACGACCAGACCGTCGAATCCCGTGATCACCTTCACTATCTCGTCGTAATTCAAGCTATTGCCTGTAGGATTATTTGGCGAACACAACCATATAATCTTTGTATTGTCGTCGCAGGCGGCAAGCAGTTTTCCGGCAGAGAGCTGATAATGTTCGTCGAGCAATACGGGCCGGTACTCTACGTCGTTGATGTCGGCGCATACCTTATACATTCCGTATGTCGGCTCTATTGCAACCACATTGTCTATTCCCGGACGTGTGAAGCAGCGATACGGCAAGTCGATGGCTTCATCGCTGCCATTACCGAGAAAGATATTTTCCACGGTCACTCCTTTTATTTTGGAAAGCAGTTGCTTCACTTCTATCTGTAAAGGGTCGGGATACCTGTTGTAAGGCGTGTTATATGGATTCTCGTTTGCATCGAGAAACACGTGGGCGTCCTTGCCATTATATTCGTTGCGCGCACTGCTGTAAGGCGCAAGCGACCAGATATTGGGCCGCGTAAGTTCTTCTAAGCTTTTCACCCTTATTTATCTATTATTTAGAATGTTCAGAAATCGATTGCAAAATTACGCAAAATTGTCTGTTTACACAAGAAAGTTCAGGAAAATCTTCGGATATGTATAAAAAATTCCTGTCGTTTGGAACAACAGGAATTCTGAAATCGTGGGAATGCCGTCGTTCGGAGCGACAGTAATTCTGAAAACGCGGAATTCACGTCGTTCGGAGCGACAGGAATTCTGAAATCGCGGAAATGCCGTCGGTCGGAGCGACAGGTATTCTTAGCTTTTCAGTTTCTTCAGTCTCACAGTCATGGCATTTCGGTGGGCGTGAAGGCCTTCTGCCTCGGCCATAAGTTCAACAGCCTTGCCAATATTCCTCACTCCATCCTCGCTGAGGTGCTGGAAAGTTATCTTTCTGCAATAGCTGTCGAGATTCACTCCGCTGTATGCAGTGGCATATCCGTGAGTAGGAAGAGTGTGGTTTGTGCCGCTGGCATAGTCGCCTGCACTCTCGCAAGCGTACTTACCCAAGAACACGCTACCTGCATTTACCACCTTTAAAGCCAGGTCGGCATAGTTCTCGGTCTGAATAATCAGATGCTCCGGTGCGTAGATGTTGGATAGTTGCATTGCCTCGTTTAGATTGTCAACGAGAATGAGTTTGCTATTCTCAAGAGACTTTGATGCAATATCCCTTCGTGGCAGCAGTGCCAGTTGACGTTCGGTTTCTTCTGCCACCTTATTTATAATATCCTCGGAGTCGGTTATCAGTATCACCTGCGAATCAAGCCCGTGTTCAGCCTGCGACAACAAGTCGGCAGCCACAAACTCCACATCGGCATCCTTGTCGGCAATGACGCACACCTCCGACGGACCGGCTGGCATGTCGATAGCCACGTCGTGAAGGCTCACCTGCTGTTTGGCTGCCATGACATACTGGTTGCCCGGTCCGAATATCTTGAACACCTTCGGTATGCTCTCCGTACCGTATGCCATCGCTCCAATAGCCTGCACACCGCCGCATTTGAATATACGGCTGACACCAGCCACCTTAGCAGAATAGAGGATTGCCGGATTAACCTTTCCATCGGGCGACGGTGGCGTGCAGAGCACTATCTCCTTGCATCCGGCTATCTTTGCGGGCGTGGCGAGCATAAGCACTGTAGAGAACAGAGGAGCCGTGCCACCGGGGATGTAGAGCCCTACTTTCTCGATAGCCACACTCTTTTGGCAGCAATGCACACCCTGTTGAGTGTCAATTTCCACTCCTTTGAAAATCTGTGCAGCATGAAACTGCCTGATATTGGAATGTGCCAGCCATATCGCATCCTTTAGGTCGTCGTCGAGCAGTGATTCTGACTCTGCTATTTCCTCACTGCTTACGGCAAGCGTTGCCAGACTTACACGGTCGAATTTCTCCTCATATTTTTTCACGGATTCATCGCCGCCAACCCTTATATCGTCAAGTATGGCGGCAACAGTTGCGTTTAGCCGGCTCACGTCAAGATGTGGGCGTTCCACGATAGCATTCCACTCGCTCTTCTTAGGGTGTCTGATTATTATCATCCTTAAATTCCTCAATATGATTTACAGTATCATCTTCTCAATCGGGGTTACAAGTATTCCCTGTGCTCCCATTTCCTTCAGTTTACCGATAATCTCCCAGAAACGCTTCTGGTCGAGTACAGTATGCACCGAGCACCATTCTTCGTCGGCAAGTGGTATGATTGTAGGACTCTTCAAACCGGGCAACACGCTGACAATCTCCTGCAGCCGTGCCTTGGGTGCGTTCATTCTTACGTATTTCTTGTCCTCGGCATTCTTGACGGCCTGAAAGCGGAACAGCATTTCGTTGAGCACCTGTCGCTTTTCATCGCTCATCTGTTTGTTACCTATCAGCAGGGCTTCGCTCTCCATTACGACCTCCACTTCACTCAGGTTGTTGCTTACCAGAGTGCTGCCACTGCTTACGATGTCGAAAATTCCGTCGGCAAGTCCAATGCCTGGGCTAATCTCCACGCTTCCTGTTATCACGTGTATCTCGGTGTCTATGCCATGCTTCTCCATGTAATGCCGCAGAATGTTCGGGTAGGATGTGGCAATCTTTCTGCCGTTGAACCATTCCACCCCGGGATAGTCCACCTCCTTTGGTATGGCTAAAGACAGTCGGCAGCGGCTGAATCCGAGTCTTGAGATAATATCAGCGTCCTCGCCTCGCTCTACAAACTCATTCTCGCCTACAACGCCTATGTCGGCCACTCCACTTGCCACGCTCTGTGGAATATCGTCGTCGCGGAGATACAACACTTCGAGCGGGAAGTTGGATGATTTCACCAGTAGTGTGCGCTTTGATGCACTCACTTTTATGTCGGCCTCTGCCAACAGGTTCATCGTGTCTTCAAACAGACGGCCTTTGGATTGAACTGCAATTCGTAACATATTACTTGTGTCTATTTAAAAAAAACGGTGTGAAATTACGAAACAAACTGTTTATACTCCATGGTTCAGTTCCTGACAAGCGTTCCGATAGGCTCACCGTCAATCACCTTTTTCAGATTGCCCACCACGTCCATATTGAATACATATATCGGCAGGTTGTTGTCCTGACACATGCAGATAGCCGTCAGGTCCATCACCTTCAGACCTCGCGCCAGAACCTCCTTGTATGTTATCTCATCGAACTTAGTCGCAGTCAGGTCTTTCTCGGGATCGGCCGTATATACTCCGTCCACGCGCGTTCCCTTCAGCATCACGTCAGCCTCTATTTCTATGCCTCTAAGACTTGATCCCGTATCGGTAGTGAAATAGGGCGACCCGGTGCCGGCAGAGAAGATGCACACATAGCCCTGTTCCATTGCCTCAATAGCCCTCCACTTTGTGTAGAACTCGCCTATCGGTTCCATACGTATTGCCGTCAGCACCTTATTTTTCACACCTATGGCACCCAATGCCGAGCTGAGAGCAAGCGAGTTGATCACTGTGGCGCACATTCCCATCTGGTCGCCTTTCACGCGGTCAAAACCTTTTTGGCTGCCACTTAGTCCGCGGAAGATGTTTCCTCCTCCGATTACTATGCCTATTTGCACGCCCGTCTCACTTATCTCCTTAATCTGGCTTGCATAGTCGCCCAAACGCTCAGGATCTATACCATAACCCTGCTTACCCATGAGACTCTCGCCCGAGAGTTTCAGTAGAATTCTTTTAAATCTTGGCATTGTCTTTATACTTATTTATTAATAAACTCTATTTCTTTGAATCCATATCGTCGTTGTTGTCCGCTCTCGTCGCGCACCACTAAATGTCCGTCAGATTCCACATGGTCTATACATGCCATAAACCTGCCGTTACGGTCGCGGAATGGCCACATCCCGAAACTACGGTAGAGGTGAGTGTTGAACAGGAAGTCAACGTCGGCTTCGGGGTCGAAAGCATCCAAGATAGCGTTCAGCAGCCATTCACGGTCGGTATCGCACTCTTTCAACTGACGTATCGAAATGGGATTTGGCGCATCGCTGTGAAACTCCTGCTGGTTTACGTTCAGGCCAACTCCAATGATGCACTCGTTCACCCATTCGCCCTTTATCTGGCATTCGATGAGTATGCCGCAGATTTTCCTGTTACCCACATATACATCGTTGGGCCATTTGATATAAACATTGTCAAGCCCCACCCGAGCCGCCAACACCCACCCTATGGCCACGGCAATGGCTTTCGACAGCTGAAACTGACCGGATGCTTTCACGCTCTTCGGGTTGAACAGCAGCGAGAAGAGCAGGTTCTCGCCCCTCTCGCTCTCCCACGTATTAGTGCCGCAACCTCGGCCTGCTCTCTGGTATTCTGTTACCACGCACAGCGGAACCTCGTGCCGACCTCTGCTATCCTTCAGCCAGCGGTTGGTAGAGTCAGTTTCTGATATATGTACAACATTAAACTGCATTTTCGAGCACAAAGGTACAAAAACATTTTTAAACGAGCGATGCTTTTCTCGAAAATTGGAGAATTTTGTGAAAATGGACCCCTGAAAACTATAAGGTGCTAACCCTTTGTAACGAATTGCTACTGACCCTCTGTAACGATAAAAAATTGACCCCCACAAATTGTTTGGATTTGTGGGGGCTTTTTTGTATATTAATCATGCGTCTTTTGGAGGGGCGCGCTTTGACTAATATACTAACCAACAATTCGCCTTTGACATTTGACCTTAGTCCTTTGACATATAAAAGGATGCGTA
>ODAI014317778.1_pt1 | contig 18472 bp, 15 predicted proteins | sample 1539321 | NCBI WGS metagenome assembly ODAI01 (sample SAMN02144231, study PRJEB22623) | gut metagenome | biome: sheep rumen | host: Ovis aries | place: New Zealand
ACCTCTGCCTCGATACCCGGTTTCATCCCCAACGCAGATTTTCGTTCAGATAAATCTTTTGCCAACGCAACATATTCTTGGTATGTGTTTATCAACTGATTTGCACCAGGTGTTTCTATATTTGATGTTCCACCCGGATAACTTTTTCCACCCTTGTCACCTATTCTGCATTGGAACGTTGCCATATATGCTGCCATATCTGCCTCGGCTTTTTTATCTGCATTTTGTTCTGCCAATCCTTGTGCCAACTGCATACCGCCAATCCCAGTCGCCGCCATAGTCGCCGCACCCAACATACGATTTTCTAATGAAGTTTCGCGCTCTTTGGCACGTTTATACTCTTCTTCTAATTTTTGAATTGTTGTCATACCATCAATAATTTGTAAAATATCCTTATTAGAAATAACATCACTATTCACAATTTTTTCTACACGTTCAGTTTCTTTACTTATAGTAAATTCCAAATTTGATGATTCATCTATATTATTTATAACATTTTGTAAATTTTGTTGTGCATCACTTTGCGATATTGATTCTGGCTTATAAGGCGTTGGCGCAATTTCAGGTTTAACTGCAACCAACTTTTGCACTGATTCAACAGGCCTTGACGTATTATTCGTACCTTCTATAACATTTTGTGAATTTTGTTGTGCATCACTTTGCGATATTGATTCTGGCTTATAAGGCGTTGGCACAGTTTCAGTTTCAACCTTTGCATCATGTAATTGTGATACAGGTTCAGAAACCACATGTGTTTTAACAGGATAATCTTTTCTTGCTTTTTCAATCAATTCTTTTAACACCACTGCTGACAAAGCATAATCCGTATCACCACTGTCATTAAAATCATCTCTGCCATAACTGCATATAGAAATCAAATTTCCTGTATTACGTGAAAAATATGCACTGCCAGAATTTCCACCCCATGAATCGCACGTTGTAGCTAACACTTTTGGCCAAACTTTATTTTTCACCAAATTTGCCTTATTACCACAAATTTTTTGACATTTATCCTTATCATATTTAGAGTTTGATTTGGTTACCACTTCTTGTGTTTTATTTTCCCATCCCTTTTTACACACACGTTGACATCTTGTACTTGTGTTATTGCCACATTTTTTACATTCTTTTTCATCATAACTAGGATTAGGCATTAATTCTGTTTTTGTTTTTATGACATCCATATTTTCTTTACACATCTCTTGGCAATCTATATTAAACACAACATTACACTCATCATATTTCAACGTTGGTGATTCTTCTTCAAACGGTTTTAATCCATGTTCTTTCATGACATCATCTAAAACATCACGAATATCATTAACCGAAATAGATCTATTTTTATTATCTTTTGCTTTGACAAAAGCTTGACGTAGTATATCAATTTCTTCATCAGAAACAATACGCGCCCATCCAAACCCAGCGTTTATAACAGGTTCATATTCTTTTTTTGTATCTAAATCCACAGGATTAAAATAATTATTTTTTGTATAATAATATTTTTCATTCTCTACCAAAACCAAAGCCCAATCTTGATCAGGCGTGGAATTATAATTTTTCCATTTTCCTCTGCTAACTAATTTGCCCTCAAATGATTTGTCAGAAAACGCATTAATAATACGACTGGTATTACCCACATCCTCATCATCATAACAATGCGCCGCCGTCAAAATTAAATTAGGCGCAACATACTGTCCTGTGCATCGTGGTCCATAACCAATTTTGACATACCTTGCAAAATCATCAGATTTCCAATCCGCAGGTTTTCTGGTATCTGTACTGCCAACACCGGCAAATGCCTGCACACAAAACAACGCACAAAAGCACACAACAAAAATCGCACGAAAAAAGGCCATAAATTCTCTCACCGACTTATGACCTTATTATATCATAAAAATAACTAATAAAAAAATATTATCTGACACGTTGCAACATATCAAACAAACATTTTTCTTTGCCAGATTTAGATTTCATCCAAAACAATTTATCAATCCGTTCTGCAAAAGCCACACCCGTCCTTAGATATTCGGTACGCAATTTATACGCCGATTGAAAAGCCGTCTTGAATTCTTGATTTTCGCATGTATCAATATCATATTGCGAAACACGAAACACCAATGTTTTGGCACCATACGGGCTGTAAAAATGCGAATTATATTTTTGGCCACGAATGCCATTTCTGCGCAATATATACTGCAGCGCCATAATATTTTCTTTGACACTGGGTCTAAAATAATAAAAAGAACCCGCGCGCGTATTCAACAAAGACACATCCGAACACAACACAAACAAAGAAACCGCCATTTGTTCTTTTGTTAAATTTGATTTCATATCAAAAACCCTTATTTTATCATTGCATTAAAAAACCGCCTAAAAAGTTTATCTTTCCCAGGCGGTAAATGTTTCAATCAAACACAAACAGTATCCCTAGAACCCAAACACCATGCGTTGTTTTGACTGACGTTTTTTCTCGTTACGCACAGCCTCTTCTTGTTTGCGCTTGCGTTTTGTTGTCGGTTTTTCGTAACGTTGACGTTCCTTCATTTCACGATACAGACCTTCTTTTTGTGATTTGCGTTTTGCGACGCGCAAAGCCTGTTCAACGTTATTATCACGAACCAAAACTTTTACCATATATATTCACCCCCTTTGGCGAATTTTTGTATCAAACTAACTTTTTTGAAGTTTCAATCTTAACCAACTTCAAAAATCCTGGTGGAGCTGATCAGACTCGAACTGACGAGACGGTGATGGTTGCCCAAGCAGGAGTCTCTCTGGTTTATTGTCTTACCAACTTCAAAAATTCTGGTGGAGCTGATCAGACTCGAACTGACGACCCCCTGCTTGCAAAGCAGGTGCTCTACCAACTGAGCTACAACCCCAGAACTTTGCTACTTTCATTTCGAAAGCCCACACATTTTATACATTTATTTTATTAAAGTCAAATAAAAAATTATTAAAAAACTTGACAAAAAATACTTTTTGTAATAAAATCACGCCAACAATAATAAAAAAAGGAACAAGACTTGGCAAACCAGGAATCATACAGCATCAACACAACACCATATCAAAATATTTACATATCAAATGGTGATGCTGTAATCAGTATGTATAAACAAACCCAAAAACCAAAACATACTTTGGTTTTGTTTCCTGGTTTTGCAAAAACTGTTGAAACGCACCAATTATTAACAAAGGTATTTATGTGGGGACTGAACAACAAATACAATGTCGTTATAACAAAAACCCCAATAAACAACATCGATTTATTAAATCAAAAAATCAATCTAAATTACAAATATCCTGAATTACAGGCATTATACAACAAATGTATGCAAGAAATTCAAATCGCCACCAACGACAACAAAATACATATTGTTGCACACAGTGGTGCCACAACATTATTAACCACATACTTTAATGATTGTATAAAAACAGGTCTGCAACCACCAATCAGTTCTGCAATTTTTTTCGCACCATATCCAACAACCCCTGTCATATTTGATACATTGATGAAACATGCAGATAAAACCGATAATCAAAATACAAAAACAAAATTGCATAATATTATACCTTTTTTGCAATCCGTAATTGATTCAACCAATCAAATTGACCCAACATTTATGTCACAATATACATTTCCAATACACCTTATTTGTGGCAAGGCAGACAAAAATGTTTCTATCAACAACATATTAACAAAATTCATTATTCCTGCCGCCAACAAGAATATTTCTTTGACAGTTGTGCCGGGCGGACACAACCTTAATACAAACACATACGATTTACCTATGAAGATTTTAACACAACAAAACGAACATTAGCCAAACAACTTGACAAAACATCATTTTATGCTACTTTTACATAAACAATAACAAAGAGATATAGTTATGACATACCAAGAATTAAAAAATTTTTTTCATGACACAATATTGATAAACGTATTTGGCCCAGATGCAAACACAAAATCCGAGGCTTTATCACTCCAAGAAGCATTTGCTGCCGATTCTTTGGACTGTCTTGATATATTGAATCAAACAAAAGATTACCTGCACATCACAATATCTAATTCTGAAATTGAATCGTTATATGCACGCGATGGTAATGACGGGGTTATGATTATAACATACATTAATTTTATTGCTAAAAAATTAAATATCGCGATTCCAGATGAACGCAAACAATATGAATTATCCATGCGCGCATTAAACAAACAAACACAACCGTCACAAACAAAACAAAAATTATCATACCCAAATTTTGTATTTCAACAAGTTGATGACACCATCAAACAAATAAAAACAGATTCTATCAAACGTGCAAAAATACTGAATTACAAAATCATGTACAATGGAAAATAAACATGACATATGAACAAATTTTCAATTTTGTTATCACCATTATTACAAACCATCGCAACACATGGTATCCCGAAGATAACACCAAAATTACAATTAAAACACATTTGATAAATGATTTGCATTTCGATTCTTTGGATATTGCAGAATTCTTTTTGGATATAGAAAACAATATTTTAGGCCGCCCTGTCACAAAAAAAGAAATTCAATACCTGAGGCACTGTGATTTAACGATTGAAACACTCATCAATTTTGCATACCAAAAATCACATGCGCCCCAACAAATTCAAAGCATCCAAGACACAGCACATAAATCGAAATTATTACAAAAAACCAGATAAAAAGAAACGGACCAAATGGCCCGTTTCTTTTATTTTACAGTTAATTCTTTGCCATGAACATCAACATAAACGGTTGACCCATCACCAATCGCACCAGACAAAATCAAATCTGCGATTTTATCTTCGACGGCTGATGTAATCAAACGCTTCAACGGACGTGCACCAAACACCGCATCATATCCATTTTCCGCCAACCATTTAATTGCAGGTTCTGTCACATCCAATGTAATATTACGTTCCGCCAATCTTTTCGACAAATTACGTAATTGGATTTTAACAATACCCGACATAACATCTTTGCCCAGCGCATTAAAGAATAATATTTCATCAATACGATTTATAAATTCAGGTCTAAAATGTTTTCTTACCGCATCCATTGACGGCAAATTACTGGTCATGATAATAATTGTATTTGTGAAATTAACAACATGTCCCTGACCATCGGTTAAACGACCATCATCCAAAATTTGCAAGAACACATTAAACACATCTGGGTGTGCTTTTTCAATTTCATCAAACAACAACACTTGATATGGGCGACGACGCACAGATTCCGTCAACACGCCACCCGCATCATATCCAACATATCCCGGAGGTGCGCCAATCAAACGCGCAACCGAATGTGGTTCCATATATTCACTCATATCAATTCGTGTCATTGCCGTATCATCATTAAACAGATATTCTGCCAATGCTTTTGCAACTTCGGTTTTTCCAACACCTGTTGGTCCCAAAAACATAAAACTGCCTGACGGTTTTCGTGGATCAGAAAGCCCTGCACGTGAACGACGAATTGCGCGTGCGATAACAGACAATGCCTCATCTTGACCGACAACACGTTTACGCAATTCATCTTCAATATTTAATAATTTTGATTGTTCTTCGGTTGATAATCTATCAGCCGGCACACCTGTCCATTTACTGACCACCGCCGCAATATGTTCAGGCAAAACAGTTTTATATTCGCGGGCATCCGCATTCATCTTTTTTATTTTTTCAGTCAGTTCTGGAATTTTACCATATTGCAACGCAGATGCCTTTTCATAATCACCCGTACGCACAGCATTTGCAACCTCGGCGCGTGCCGCATCCAATGCCGCCATTGCATCCGACAAAGCATGCATTTTTTCTTGTTCGGCATGCCAATCTTGTGTCAATTTTTTTGATTCTTCCTCGGTTTTTTTAATTAAGGATTCCAATTCAACCAATCGACGTTTTGAATCTTCGTCTTTTTCTTTTTTCAAAGCCTGCTGTTCAATTTTTAATTGTTGCAAACGTCTGTCAACCTCGTCCAAACTATCAGGCTTAGACGAAATTTCAATACGCACACGCGCAGCCGCCTCATCAATCAAATCGATTGCTTTATCAGGTAAAAATCTGTCTGTAATATAACGATTAGATAATTTCACAGCCGAAACCAATGCCGAATCAGCAATTCTAACCCCATGATGCCCTTCGTATTTTTCTTTTAATCCACGCAATATTGAAATTGTATCATCAACGGTTGGTTCTTCGACATAAACAGGTTGAAAACGACGCGCCAACGCAGGATCTTTTTCAATATACTGACGATACTCATCCAATGTTGTTGCACCCAAACAATGCAATTCACCGCGTGCCAGCATCGGTTTTAACAAATTTCCTGCATCCATAGACCCCTCGCCTTTACCGGCACCAACCATTGTATGCAATTCATCAATAAACAAAATAATTTTACCATTTGCATCTTTGACGGCTTTTAATATTGCTTTTAATCGTGCCTCGAATTGACCGCGATACATTGCGCCCGCCATCAACGCACCAATATCCAAAGACAACAGTTGTTTATTTTGTAAATTTTCCGGTATATCACGTGATACGATTCGTTCTGCCAAGCCTTCGACAATGGCGGTTTTACCGACACCCGGATTACCAATCAAAACCGGATTATTTTTGGTACGACGGGATAAAACCTGGATAGTTCTGCGAATTTCTTCATCGCGTCCAATAACCGGGTCTAATTTTCCATCCCTTGCCAACTTTGTAAAATCAGTTGTATATTTTTCAATCGCTTTTTCTGGCGTTTCGTTCATTTCTTCTGGATTCATATACGACTCCTTTTATTTCATTGCAGAATATATAAGTCCAAAAAATAAAAATTCAATAGCCCCAGGAATACAAACTTAAAAAATATAATTTTTAATTTTTTCAAAAATGCACTTGAAAACCTTCATCATTTTTGCAATAAATAACCTCCGCACAAAATTAGCAAAAAAATCGATAGGAGATATGTAAATATGTTTAAAATTACTGATATTCATGCCCGTCAAATTATGGATTCACGTGGCAATCCAACTGTTGAATGTGATGTTAAATTGTCTGGTGGGGCTCTTGGTCGCGCAGCCGTACCATCTGGTGCATCAACCGGTTCGTTCGAGGCACTGGAACTGCGTGATGGTGGCACATCATACATGGGCAAAGGTGTTTTAACAGCGGTAAAAAATGTAAATGAAATTATTCGTCCTGCATTGATTGGAATGACCGCAACATCCCAAGAAGAAATTGATGAAAAAATGTTAGATTTGGACGGCACGCCAAATAAAGATAAATTAGGTGCGAACGCAATATTGGCTGTATCTTTGGCGGTGGCACACGCTGCGGCAAAACAGAAACAAATGCCATTATATAAATATATTGCCGAAATTTATGGTAATGAAAAACCTTGCGTTTTACCACGTCCAATGATGAACATCATCAACGGTGGTGCACACGCCGACAACGGCCTGGATGCCCAAGAATTTATGATTATTCCAAATGGCGCAAAAAATGAATTCGAAGCAATTCGTATGGGTTCTGAAATCTTTCATAATTTGAAAAAGATTTTGAAATCCGGTGGCAATTCCACAAACGTCGGTGACGAAGGCGGTTTTGCACCAAACTTTAATTCCTGTGACGAGGCATTAACAACAATCGTTTCTGCAATCAAAAATGCTGGATATATTCCTGGCGACCAGGTGTCTATTGGATTGGATGTTGCCGCATCTGAATTTTACGCAGACGGCGTATATAATTTCGAAGGCAAAAAATTAACATCTGATGAAATGATTGAATTTTTTGATAAATTATCTGCAAAATACCCAATTATCTCTATCGAAGATGCCTTGGCCGAAGAAGACTGGGCTGGTTGGGCAAAAATGACAGAAAAATTAGGCAGCCGCATTCAATTGGTTGGCGACGATTTATTTGTGACAAATCCGATTCGCCTGAAACGCGGCATTGAACACAATGTTGCAAACGCAATTTTGATTAAATTAAATCAAATTGGTTCACTGACCGAAACATTGCGCACAATTCGTATGGCCCAAGACGCAAATTATGGTGTTGTGATTTCTCACCGCAGCGGTGAAACCGAAGACACCACAATCGCAGATTTGGCTGTTGCAACAAATGCTGGTCAAATCAAAACAGGTTCTATGTCACGTACTGACCGTATGGCAAAATATAACCAATTGGTCCGTATTGAAGAAGAACTGGACAACAATGCAAAATATGGTTTATAATCTTTGACGAAATGTGTGGGGGGCTAAAAAAAAGCCCCCTTTTTAACAAACATGGATTGGATAAATTCAATTTTACTGTATATAAAATATATAATGGCAATCATGATTGTTGTTGCAATCGTATTGGCACCTGCTTGGTTGGCGCGACAAACCAAGAAAAACAAAACTGCAACCGCATGGATTCGCATATACAGTTGGCTGTTTGGATGGACTGGGATTGGTTGGCTGGTTGCATTATATATGGCTGTAAAAAAATAACCCCTTGGACGACATGGGGAATTTTTTTATAATAAAAATAACCAAAGGATACATTATGACAGATTTTACCGACAGCGAAATAAAACAAATACAATCCCATGGGCTGACATTATCACAAATCGAACAACAAATAACAGATTTCAAAACAGGCTTTCCTTTTGCAAACATTGTGCGTCCTGCGACAATAAACGACGGAATAAACCAATACGATGAAATTTCAACAGATGAATTTATAAAAAATTATGATGCAAACAAACAAAACTACCATATCACAAAATTTGTTCCTGCATCAGGTGCCGCAACCCGTATGTTTCGTGATTTATTTGATTTTTTATCATCAGGCACACCAAATACGACAACGAATACCGTTGTATGCAACATAAAACGATTCGCTTTTTATGATGAAATCAAAAAATTTTTACCATCCACCCCGACCGCACACGACATAATATCTGCAATATTGGATGCGAACAAATCCAACATGGGCACATTACCCAAGGCTTTAATTTCTTTTCATAAATATAATAACGAAATTCGCACCGCTGCACATGAACATTTAATCGAGGGTGCCGAATATGCCCAATCCAATAATATTGTAAATATTCATTTTACATTATCCCCAGAACACCAAACTAAATTTGATGATTTAATGAAAAAAATCGTTCCAGATACAGAACAAAAATACGGTATCAAAATAAATATAACAACATCAAATCAAATTCCGCAAACCGATACAATCGCGGTAAATTATGACAACACACCATTTCATGACGACAACGGGAATTTGGTTTTTCGTCCTGCGGGTCATGGTGCGTTAATTGATAACCTGAATAAAATCGATTCGGACATAATATTTATAAAAAACATAGACAACATTACAAACGATTCTCATCGCACCGACACAATTAAATACAAAAAATTATTAGCAGGTATATTAATTGACACACAACAAAGACTTTTTGAATTCATGCGTGCGCTGGTCAATGACAATTATAATGAACAAGATTTAAGAACATTTATAACCCAAAAATTAAACACTCCTATTCTAACCAACGCCATTTCTCGTGATGAATTTATACAAATATTAAACCGCCCTATTCGTGTTTGCGGTGTTGTAAAAAATACTGGTGCCCCAGGTGGTGGACCATTTTGGACGTTAAACGACAACGGATATGAAAGTCTGCAAATCATAGAATCCAGTCAAATTGCCCCAGAATCTCGCGATATTATGAATAAATCGACCCATTTTAATCCGGTGGATTTGGTATGTGGCATACGCGATTGGCAAGGCAAAAAATTCGATTTAACCAGATTTATAGACGAAAAAACAGGCTTTATATCTGACAAATCTTATACCGGCAAACCCTTGCGTGCAATGGAAAAACCTGGGTTATGGAACGGTGCAATGGCATATTGGCACACCATATTTGTAAACGTCCCAAACAGCACATTTACCCCCGTAAAACAGGTATCTGATTTATTGGCCCCGGCACATACTGAATAAAAAATAAAAGAAACACTTGACTTATTTAGTTTTTTGTTATAAATTATGCCCTGCTAATTAAAGGATATTGATATGCCACGTGTATGTGATGTTACTGGTAAGAAAACAACTGTTGGTCACAATGTGTCCCACTCGGAACGCAAGACCAAACGTACATTTTTACCAAATTTACAAAAATTAAAGTTTCACAGTGATATTTTGGCACGCGATTTTTCATTGCGTATTTCAACCGCTGGTTTGCGTACTTTGACAAAACATGGTGGTTTGGATACATATGTAATGGCAAAACCAATTTCACGTTTAACTGACGAAATGGCTGCAATTAAACGCGCCATTGAAAAGAAAAACGGCAAGGCTGAAAAACCTGCGAAAAAAACTGTTCGCAAGGCAAATCGTTCTGCACGTTTGGTAAAAAAAGTTTCCGCGAAAACTGCAAAATAATTGCAGATGCGGCATGGCTCTGTGGCGGAACTGGTAGACGCGCTTGACTCAAAATCAAGTTCTGAAAGGAGTATCGGTTCGATTCCGATCAGAGCCACCATAAATAAATAACACCCCTTGTGGGTGTTTTTTATTTATGTATGGAAATGACGGAATCGAACACAGGTTCGGAGCGGATAGTTGATGAAAACGAGTGAAACGAAGTTTGAATCTTACGACGCGAAAGGGGCCCACAAATGAAATGTGTGGGAATTTACATTCCGAGAAGCCGCCACCACCAATTTTGGTTAGCAAAAAATCACCCAAACGGGTGATTTTTTCTTAACAAAATTGAGTGTCTCGCCGTAGCATTGTTCTTAAATCTTGCATTATATTTCATACTTATCGGCGAAGGCGGACATCATCCACCCACTTTATGTGGGTGTTTGTTTTTGCTTGGAAATGACGGACATCAAACCAACGGTTCAAATATTTTGTTGAAAAACACATATATTTTTCTACAATCAAACCAGAATAAATAAAAAGGGTATAAAATGTTTGAAAATGAACAATTACGAAAAGAGAAAAAAATAATCCATGCATTAATGAAAAAATTTCAAGACGCTTATTCCATAGATTATACACAAACACAAATAACAGATACTTTTATGGTTGACAATATCGTCATTAAATGTGACAGTGACGGCCTAGATGTTTTCAATACCCATACAGAAGAACAAATTATTTCTATAAACTTTGGTCAACAATCAGATTTAATTTCACGAAAAAGACAAAAGTTGTTCAACAATTTTTTAATATTTGCCCGAACACGATCTCGTAAATTTGCAGAAAAAAGAGAAAAAGAAAAACAACAAAAAAAAGCACAAGAGGCAATGAAAAAATTGCAAGAACAAAAAAGAATTTATCTAAATAAATTAGACAATGCGTTGAATAAATTAAAATAATCAAAAAATCACCCAAACGGGTGATTTTTTTTATATTCCCAACCGATGTGACAATTTCATCATAAATATAGATTCATTTCCAAATTCATCTGTATTATTTGGATTTATACGATATATGAATCCCAGCGCACCATCTGTCCAATCACCGAATTTATGACGATACGATGCATTAAAACGATATTCACGATGTTCCGGTGTTAAATCAATACTGCGTTCACCGGCATTTTTCATCAACAATTCATTATTATTGCCAACAACAAAATCTGCGTACGAATAATACATTTTTCCATCTGTTAATGCCAAAGGCATAGATGCCGTCAAATCAAAATTACCCAACCGAACACCTGCCGCAAATGAATTAGATTTTAATTCAGAAATATTATTTATAATTCCATTTGCAATATTACCAGGATTTGTCCACGCAAATGTTCCACGCAACATTAAACCAATATCATCTGTAATATTATATGACGCAACCGAATCAACATAATATGTATCTGCCCCAGACACATCCATCATACCACCCCACAACGCACCCAACACAGTATTTGATTCATGCATTGTTCCAATATTTGATGCCACAGACAATTTGTCACCACCAAATTTTATTCCAGATTCCGCACCCATAACATCACCCAATTTTGCCGCAGCAAAATTACTGGACACCGCCGGGTCATTTTCCAACAAACCGTCTGTTGTAATATTTCCTATAAAACCACGTCCTGACAAAGTCAAATTTTCATCATGTAATTCAACACCTGATGACACTGCATTTGATACCAATGCCAACACAGCATTTGCACGTCCTGAAAAACGGCCATTATTATCAGTTAAATAATGCTGATATTCTGATTTGAAACCGAATCGACCATTATCATACCCCAATGACAAATTATCAATTCCGCTCATATTATCATCATAGAATTTTTCACTGCGTGCGAAACCAAATTTGAAATCACCAATATTAACCGTATTATCTTCATCGCGCGTTTTTAATTCTGCCAAAGTATCCCCCAAATAAAAACCATTATCAAAATCATTACCAAATGACAGATTCATATTCCAAACACGTGGCACAGATATACTTCCATCAACACTGGTCAAAACATCATACACAGACACCGGCACCGATGCCGCACGTGCACCAAACACCGCCGAATTCCGCACATTTGGAACACTTGCCGAACGCCAATACGCATTTCCCCCAGACGACACAATTTTACCATTTGAATAATAATACACAGATTTTCCCGGCATTGTCGCCCTGTCCAGATTTATCAATCCATATCCAAACACTTGTTTGAAAGCATCCAAATACGAAATAGTTCCCGAATCAACCTGTAATTGATAATTTTGTGGCAACGCATACATTGAACTTAAATAAGAAACCAAATCATTTGTTGAATCCCACGCATTACCTGTTGACGGATTTGTTCCTAAATACGCACCATCCGCCGTCAATGCCAACAACGTAAATATATTTTGATTGCTCATATAACTAAACGCAGCCTTGACCGCACCTGTGGCACCCGCCGCCACCGCAACCGCTTGTTCATCTGTCATACCTGCTGCGGCAAAGCACCATGGATCAACACCGCCTGCACCGACACCAGATATTCCGCAAATACGTGATTTATAATATTTTGATGTATCTGTATCCTGCCATTGTGATAAACTATACTTGTTTGCAGGTGCAAAACCAGTCACAGAATCCGCTGTTGTCGTTGGTAAGTTCACACCAACAACCGACATAAATAATTTTTGCGCCCCCGTAAAAGCCAATGGTGCCGCATTTTCAAAAGTCGCCTTGCGTGGCGCATCAGAATACTCTGAATCTGTTTGCGATGCACCCGTTGAAAACACAGTTATTGGGAAATAACTGACACCCAAATTCGTAAAGAAACTTTGTGCATCTTGTTGTGGCGTATTTACCCCTGTCGGTGTTGCTACACCATTTCCATAATAATTTGACACCCAATCATAATACTTTGTTTGATAATTTTCAGATGCCACCCCAATTAAATCATCAACCGTTTTGACATTTGTTGCATGCAACGGTTCAATCACATCCGCATTTGCAATAACACTGATTTTTGCACGACCATAATCTGCATATTTAACTTCTGCCGCGGTTGTGGAATTATTAACACTCGCGCCGGCTGCTGCAACCAACGCACGATAGTTATAATAATTTATATCATTTCCCACAATATCTTGTCCACCACCAGTTCTGTATATAGTCAACTGACCATTTGGTAAAAAACCAATAAAATCGCCTGTTGCAGCCCCCGATGTATATCCGCCAACAATTTTCGCCAACAAATCATCGGTTTCTGATGCAGTATCATTATGTTTTGCAATACCAATCGCCGTCCCATCACCAGAAAAATCAAATCCAGACAGCTCTGCCACAGTATCATCTTCCAACGAAGAATTATTCACAACCGTCACCGCATTATTAAAATACTTGCTGGAAATCATATAATTATCTGCATTTGCAACCGCAGAATTATTCATTGTTGACCAAACAAAAAATCTATCCTCTAACGAAGTGTTTTGTGCCGCGTTGATACCATTTGCCGTCACCAGCGCAACATTTAACGGAATTCCCCCTGTCACGATATTATCATCGCCAAATTTTGACTGTGAAAAAACCGCAGACGGCACAGGCGCATAACTATTATTTGCATAACGCAAAATTGTCTGGCCCATATATCCACGTGCAAACGGCGCATATCCATGCATCATCAACAGATAATTTCCATTTGCATTCATATAACCAAAATTTGTTGCATATGCATCACTGCTGTACATATTTAACGCAGAAGTATAATCAAAATCTTTATTAACAACGCCTGTGGACGTCACCATCGCAGGCCCATACGGCACCGTAAATGCCGCCGACAAAGAATTTGTTTCATCATTATCAGAATTATCATTATTATTATTTGACCCAGAACCGCCGTTGCCACCACCACCATGTCCATCATCAAACACATCAGTTAATAAAAACAAACCGCCAATCACCGCACCAACACCAACCGTTCCCAACACCAATTTATGCGTCGAAGGCAAACCACTAAACAACCCAGATTCATACACAGGATTATTACGCGCATTATAATTTTTAATTTGTCTGTCACATTGTGATGCATCTGCGCCATACATTTGTAAAACCTGAACCGCACGCGTATCATTATTCATAACCGCAGTACACACAACCGACAACCCAGTCGAATCGACATAATTAACATTTGCGCCACTATTGATTAAATTTTGAACAAGTCGCGTATTTCCATTACGCGCCGCAGACAACAACTGCGCCGCCATATTAAAATCGGACACACCTGCGGCACCCGCCACACCAGGCAAAAATATTGCTATTCCTATAAAAAATTTGTAAAATTTAAACAAACTCCCTCACATCCTTATTCAATATGCTAGCATATAAATAAAAAACAAGTCCATAAAAAAATCGCTATGATTGTATTCATAGCGATTATATGCAACACACAAATTTTTTAATATACTTTATATTTATAACACTTAACTGTCACAGTATATGTTTTTTCAACTGTGTCTTTCTTTGGTTCAACATGTGGCACAGTATCGCGTTTTGGTTTTGGCGAAACACGTGGCACAGTGTCGCGTTTAACCGGACGCACACGCACCTCAGGTTTTTTATCATTACAATCACAACATTCTTCGACCTTGGTCAAAATAGAATCCGCTGTATTTTGCAATGTATCAACTTTGTCTTCTATTCTTGTGACGACCTTATGTGTTGCCTTGGCAAATACTTTCAATGTATCAGTATCGTGTTTAATATCTTTTGTATCTTGTTTAATTTCATGTGTTTCTGTTTTAATTGTATCAACATTTTCAGCAACGCCTTTGACGATTTCATTTGTTTCGCGTGCCTTGTTTCCATCGCCACAATTTTTAACAGACAAAACCAACAACGCACCCAACACTGTGAACAACACAGGTTCTTTTGCCTTTGTCCAAACATTATTCCAATTCAAAGCCATATTTAACTCCTATATATTGCATTACACACCCAAATATAATACAAAAATAAAGTTTTGTCAATAACAAATATTATTTTTTTCTTTTATGCAACTGTTTTTTTTGGTATAATTAATTAGATTTCGAGGGAGCATGACAAAAAAATTAACAATTTTGGCATTATTGGCTGCTTTTGCGCCAGGTATGGCGTTGTCTGCCACATGTTCTAAAATCAACCTGACCCGGTGTCTGGATTCTGCATGTGCGATAAATTTATCATCAAATCCTGCGGCGCGGTGTCAGTATTGTGGAACGGCGGATGCCGGCGAACCTGCAACATCTGGGATGAAATCTGTGACGGCCGGGGCTGCATCGAAAAACACAATTTCTGCCAAAGAATTAAAAAAAGCACCCACCGACCCTGGCGAACGATACATATGGGCAACGAATTTATGCCTGGACAAGATTAAAAATTGCACCGCCGAAGATGTCGCCGAACACTATGACCCATTAATTGAACAATCATGTACGGCGGCCGGCATTGCCAGTAATATGTCCAGTTTACAGCAAAAAGCGGCAACAAATAACAAAACCAAAACATCATGTACCAACGAAATAACAACATGCATAATGGGTGACAGTAAATGTGGTGCCGACTATTCAAAATGTCAAACAAATGAATTATTCAATCAATTTTTTGCCGCATGCAGCGCACAATCCACCGGATGCACCGGATTCACAGACGATGCCCGCGCCAGTATTGCTGAAAATCGTGAAAACGTATTATCTGCCAAGGCATCAAATTTAACATCAATCGTTGCATCGCACATCCGGAAACGTATGGATAAAATAAATTCAATCAACAACGGATGCAAAAACGATGCTGATTACAACAAATGTGTTGAAACCGTATGCCAAAACAATACAAACGATAATTGTGCATCTGACAAAACGATTGCAAATGCACTGTGTGAATTTCATAAAACTGCATGCAGCAAGGTAAAAAATTTATCAACCCAGGAAATGCAAAAGGATTTAGATAAATTAATGCAAGAGGCACGCACAGAATTGAATTTATAACATGACAAAGGTCCACAATGAAACAGGTCAGTCCAAAACTTTTAATTATATTCAGTTTGGTTTGCGGAATATTCTTTTTCGCGGAATCTGGTTTCTGTGCACCAAACACTGTATCTGTTAACAAAAGTTCCACTTTCAGTACAAAATTATCCAAATCAACACCATCATCGTCATCATCATCTGATTCCGCATTGGCGGCACAAATTCGTGCGCAACGTGCCGCACGTGATGCCCGCGATGCCCAAGACGATGTCGCAACACGAATTCAATCATCTGCATCCAGCAATAATTGCGATGTCAATTTACGCAAATGTATTGAATCACGTTGTGGTGGCGAAACATATTCCAAATGCGCAACTGATTCTGACACAATTTTTTCTGACAAATTAAACGCATGTCGCAAAGATGCAAATTGCACTGCGCACGAATTTACATTATTTACCACACAAATCAAAGAAGACAAAAAACAGGCCATAACATTATCTTTATACAACGAAACAATCAATTGTGGCAACGCATACAACGATTGCATAATCACCGAATGTGGCAAAAAATTTGATAAATGTTTATCTAAATCTGCCGGGGACAAGGCCATAGATAAATGTAAATCAATCGCCAAAGATTGTACCGAGGCTGATTCTGGTTTAACATCGCGTATCGGTCGCGTATTTGGCATTGTGCGTACAGGTGCCGAAAAACAAATCAAGGCTGACGAACAAAAATTATACACATTGCGTGACCAAATGCGCAGTTCATGTTCGACCCTGGGTGCATTGTTTGACGAACGGTCTTTGGATTGTGTATTTACAGTAAACTTTTTCTCTGGCGAAGACCAAAGTCATCCAACTGCATCAAAAAAATTATATGCCGGTTCATTATTTGATTGCACACCTGATTGGTTTGGCATTGATGTCACAACATTCAAAGAAAACGCATACAGATTGACACGCGCACAAACCGCGGCGTCATCCGCGATGTTGGGTTCTGGTGTTGGAACCGCGGTTGGTGCATTAACATCGAACGCAATTGGTCGCGCCATAGATTCCAAGAAATCCAAAGACGCATTAGAGCAAGCCTGTGCTGACAAAGGTCAAAAGATGGAAGATGGCAAATGCGTCGATTTGACAGATGAAGAAAAAGCCGAAAAAGCAGAAAAAGACAAAGCCGCAGAAGAAAAAGCTGCAGAAGACAAAGCCAAAAAAGCAGAAAAAGAAAAAGCTACAGAAGACAAAGCAAAAAAAGACGCAGAAAAAAAAGCAAAAAAAGAAGCTGAAAAAGCCGAAAAAGACGCAGAAGAAAAAGCAAAAAAAGAAGCTGAAAAAGCCGAAAAAGACGCAGAAAAAAAAGCAAAAAAAGAAGCAGAAGCCGCTGCTGCTAAAAAAACCGCCAAGGAAACAACACAAAGAACACTCTCGCATACACAAACGTCTATAACACCAGCCGACCAACAATTAGAACAACAACGCCAAAAACAACAACAACAAATTGAACAAGGCGCAAATCAAATACTAGATAAAGCAAAGAACATGATATTATTACCAGGAAATAAAACTAATCTTTAATAATCCCCCCCAGACATTTATACATTTATTTTCCCAACCCAACAAAACACCCCGCATTTTGTCATACTGAGCAAGTGCGCCCCGATTGGAGAGGAATTATCGCGCATATCAATTCCCCTCCTACGGAGGGGGCGGACCAGTGGAACTGGTGGGGAAGGTCCAACAAAATGCCCTGCATTTTGTCATACTGAGCGCATGCGAAGTATTCAGGTTTGGCAAATTAAAAATTCAGCCGACACTGCGTGTCGAACATAAAATCACCTGGATTCTTCACTCCGTTCAGAATGACAATATGAAACAAAATGCCCCGCATTTTGTCATACTGAGCAAGTGAGCCTCGCGAACGTCAAGCGAAGTATCCAGGTTATTACAAGCCGTCGGCACCGCCGACACATCTTTATTACCTGGATTCTTCACTATCGTTCAGAATGACAAAA
>ODAI012249513.1_pt1 | contig 18471 bp, 17 predicted proteins | sample 1539321 | NCBI WGS metagenome assembly ODAI01 (sample SAMN02144231, study PRJEB22623) | gut metagenome | biome: sheep rumen | host: Ovis aries | place: New Zealand
ATCATGGTTGTGACCCATGCGCTCTCCCAGCTGAGCTAGCAGACCGAGCCGTCCCCAGCATTATACAACAAATTTGGGGATATGGCAAAAGCAAATCATGCAAAAGCAAATCATTCTTATTTTTGCTGCCCGTATTTGACGGCCAGCATGAGTGCGCCCATATCGGGCGTGGTGGCTGCTTCGACATAGTGCATACCGTGCGCGCGGAGAATCTCATCGAAGGGCTGTGTGACGGCAGGACCGATCTTGAAAACGCCGCCGGTGCCGCTGACCGGCACATCCTCATCGCCGAAACCCAGTTTGCCGCGCAGCACGATGGCCAGATCGGCCAGCTCTTTCGCACAGTCTGTCAGAATGGCTTTGGCATAGGGATCGCCTTCCTCGCACAGCCGGCTGACGATTGGTGCCAGACCTGCAATGCGTGGGCGGTCCAAATGCCATTCATTGACCACGCGGGTGACCATCTCGTCGTCGGTCTTCAAGTCGAGCGCTTCGTTGACCGCGTCATATAACAGCGTCTTTTCGTCTCGGCCGTCGCTTTGACGGGAGTACTCTTTAAGAAGGTTCCAGGCAATCCAGTAGGCGCTGCCTTCATCGCCGCCCAGGGCGTAGTGCCACCCGCCGCAGCGCATGAACCTGCCGGCGGCATTGCGGCCGCTTCCAATGGAGCCGGTGCCTGCGATGATGTTGATGCCGGGCGCGCCGCAGAGTGCGCCTTCCAAAGCATTGGCGCTGTCGTTTTCCGCAGCGAAGGGCATGTCGCCAAAGCCTGCTGCCATTGCGCGGTCGACCAGAGGCTGATCAGATTCCACATCCCCGAAACCGGCACATCCGGCAAAAGCAAAAGCGACATCGCCGGGCCGGATGCCGGCGTTTTCACAAACCGCCGTGACACCTTCGCGTATGAGACGCTCCAATCCGTCAAAACCGATCTGCATATAATGACATCCGCCGCCGGTGTATTCACCGATCACTTCGAGACCGGATGTGCCCGTGCCGTCAGGTTTGGTTCCTTCGATTACGCGGCCAAGCAGGAACTTGGTCTTGGTGCCGCCGCCGTCGATTCCGATATAATGTTTCATTTCAATGACTTCCTTTCTATCAGTTTGGTAGGGAAGAGGATGCGCCGAATGGACGAATCCTTATCTTTTATGACTTGTATCATGCGTTCGACTGCCGCCTTGCCGATGTCCGATGTCGGAACTTCGATTGTGGTAAGAGGAGGCACCAGGTGCGAACTGAGGTCGATGTTGTTGAATCCGATAACGCCAACATCACGGGGACAGCGGTAACCGTCGGCGTAGAGAGTGCCAAGCACGACTGAAGCCAGAGAATCACTGCCGGCGAAGATGGCGTCAGGTGGCTTAGGAAGTCTCATGAGTTCCTGTGTTTGTTGTTTGCAGAGATCCAGATCCCAGCCGCAGTCTTTGACCAGCTCCTCGTCATATTCGAACCCCGCGCGGCGAAGCATCTCTCTGTATATTACCATACGGATGGTTTCGGGCAGAGGCATCGCCGGAGAACTGCCGCTGATGAGGGCGATTCGCTTGTATCCGCGGTCGAGAAGGGCGTTCATCACCTGCCAGTTGGCAGTTGTGTGATCGAACCCTACGTTGTCGAAATCATATTCGGGTTCATCTTTGTCGATGAAGATGATGTGCGGGATATGCGTTTCGAGCGCTGTCATGGCTTCCGGCGAGACATGCTCCATCAGGAATACGCCATCCAGTCCGGCACCAATGATCTCCTGCAGAATCTGGGGATTGTCCAGTTCTCTAAATGACTTGACAACGGCAATGGTGGCGTTCCTGCTTTTGCATGCTTCTTCCATAGCGACAAGAATATCGACAAAGAAAGGATCCGAGTATTTGTCAGTCGTATCGGAAAGAACGCAGCCAAAGCGGAACTGATTCTGCTGCCGGACGGGGATCTCATACTGAAGTTGTGCAACGGCATCGTTGATCTTGCGGCGCGTCTCTTCACGGACGCTGAACCCCGGATCACCGGAAAGGACCCGTGATACGGTGGCGGCCGACACGCCGGCTCTCTTTGCAACCTCTCGGATTGTAGCCATAGATAGCCTCCTTGTTTAGTAAACAATATACACTATATTAGAGGGTCAGTAAAGCCATAATTCGCACGTGTTCCTTTATTTGGCAGCAAAAAACAGTTTACATTTGGGTAAAAACGCTCTATAATGATAACAAAGTAAAGTGTATTGAAAGGTTTTGTTTACTAAACAAAGAGGGACGCACATGAGGAAATTTGTTTTTATAGGCGCAGGTTCTCTGGAATTCACCAGAGATTTGGTAAGAGACCTGATGACATTCGAAAGCTTTGATGACGCAGAGATCGCCCTCGTGGATATCGATGCAAAGCGACTGGACTATGCCAGACGCGGCATCGAGAAGGTCGTAAAAGCCGGCGGTCACCATGCGACGGTCACGGCGACGACGGACAGGCTCGAAGCGCTGCCGGGCGCGGACGGCGTACTGATTACAGTGCTGCAGGGTGGCGTGGACGTCTGGCGGTATGACGTTGAGATCCCGAAGAAGTACGGCGTGGATATCTGTGTCGGCGATACGAGAGGCCCATCGGGGATCTTCCGCTTTCTCAGGACAGCTCCTGTCCTGCTGGAGATCATCAGAGATGTTGAGAAGCTTTGTCCGAACGCGGTCGTTCTCAACTACACCAATCCGATGGCTATGCTCGTCAGCTATCTGCAGGCGCAGTCGGATGTGAGCATCACAGGACTTTGCCACAGTGTGCAGGGAACAGCGGAGATGCTGGCAGGCTGGCTCGGGCTGCAGAAAGGGGAACTGGACTACACCTGCGCTGGCATCAATCACCAGGCATTCTATCTGGAACTGAAACACAATGGCGAGGACATGTATCCGGCGCTGCGGGAAGCCATCACCAGACCGGAAGTCGCAGCAGAAGAACCTGTCCGGATCGAGATGTTCAAATATCTCAGATACTTCCCAACAGAGTCCTCAGGACACAATTCGGAGTACAATCCGTGGTTCCGTAAGAGACCTGATCTCATTGAGAAATACTGCATGCACGGAACAGGATGGAACCCGGGCGAATACGCATATATACTGAAAGAGTATATGAACCGTGAAGACACCTGGGAAGCAGAATACTCTGACTGGCTTGAGAACGGGGAGGTCGAACTGGAGCGCGGAGATGAATACGCATCGAATATCTTCAACGCCATTTACGGCGATGGTACGCCGTTCCCGTTTAACGCAAACCTCAGGAACAAGGGGTATATCACCAATATAGATGAAGGCGCCTGCGTAGAGGTGCCGGTCATGGCAGACAAAACCGGCATCCATGTCAAGGGCGTGTACACACTTCCGCCGCAGTTGTCAGCACTGGTATCCCACTCAGCGAAGCTTGAGGAGATGGCAGTACAGGCAGCGATCACAGGCGATACTGATCTGGTATTCCAGGCAGTTCTTCAGGACCCGCTTACGGCAAGCGTATGCAGCATGGAGGAAATCCATAACATGGTTCAGGAGATGCTTGAGAAGAATAGAGCGTATTTAAGTTATTTCAAGTTCTAGTCGGTGGTTATTATCTGATTCTAAGGAGGAAAAAGAAATGAAAAAGAAACTGATTCTGATCGCCCTGACAGTCGTGCTGACCCTGGGGATCGCACTTGTGATCACCGGATGCGGCGGCTCAGACAGCGGCGGCAGTTCTGACGGAACAACGCTGACGTTGTGGACACACAACAATGAAGAATCATGGAATGCGTCATATCAGAGCATCGTTGACGCTTACATGGAGGAGCATCCTGACGTAACAGTCAACATTGAATCGTTCCCGTATGACGAGTTCGAGTCAAAGGTGCAGACAGCACTCATGTCAAAAGAAGGCGGAGCTGACATCTACGAGATGTGGGGAGGCTGGGGCGTCGATTTCGCACCTGCAGGCGTTTTAGCGCCGCTTCCTGAAGACATGCAGAAAGAAGTCAAGGAAGAATGCTATCCGAACACTTACGGCGCTCTGGAAGCGGACGGTGTCATCTACGGCATTCCGCAGGAGTTCAACATTGAATGCGGCGGACTGGTCGTCAACAACAATGTCATGAAGGACGCCGGCGTCGAAGTTCCGACTACATGGGACGAACTGAAAGCAGCAGCCGAAAAGGGAACCATCAAGGACGGAGACAAGATCAAAGTCAAGGGATTTGACTTCGTCAACTGGGACGGCGTTATGTATCTGTGGACTTCCATGATCCTTTCGCAGGGTGAAAACTATCTGAATGAAGACGGCACGATCAACGTCACTTCAGATGCTGCCAAAAAGGCTTGGGACGAGCTGGCAGCTATGGCATCCGGAGACAGTGCAGTCACCAACCTTTCCGGCCTGGATGACGGAAGCGATATCGAAGGATATCAGGAACTGTACACCGGTGATGTCATGATGGTACCGCGCGGACCTTGGTGCCTGCAGGAAGGTATAGACAGTTTCGGCCTTGAGCTTGGCAAAGACTTCGACTATGTTGCAATGCCGTTCTACGGTCCTGAGAAAAAGTTTGCATCTGAGACAGGCTGGTCCATGGCTGTCGCTGCTGGACTGGATGAGGCGCAGGAAGCTGCAGCTTTCGATTTCCTCAACTATTTCTTCTCTGACGAAGTGATCATGCAGCACAATCTGGCTTGCGGACAGATCCCTGCAAAGGAAGCAGTCGCGCAGGATCCTGAGTATCTCAAGAAGTACCCGATTGCTGAGCCGCTCGTAGGTATCCTCGACGGTGCGCAGTTCATCGGATTCTTCAATACAGACGTATTCAAAGAATGTATCAACGAAACATTCAGCGCATACTGCAAAGGCGAGGCAGGCTCGACAGATGAAGCTCTGGCTGCCCTTGAAAAGACACTCAACAAGAAACTGTACAAATAATCACATGAATAAAGGTGCGGGGGCGTTTGCTCTCCGCGCCTTTGCAAACTCGGATATTTAGATCCCGGCCTTGAAGATGCCGGGCGCAGAACCGGAAGGTGATCAAATTGACAACCAGCCGCAAATTCCTTCTGCTCATATTGATACCAATATTTGCGGAAGCACTGATTTTTCTTATTATCCCGATCCTTGGAACACTCGGGATATCCTTTATGAATTACAATCCGCTGAACCATTCTGCGGAGTTTGTTGGACTTGACAACTACAGAGAACTGCTCGACGATCCGGACGCCGTCAAAGCGTTCAAGAACACGATCATATTCACCGTCGTTGCAGTTGCTCTTAACATAGTGATTTCTCTTACCGTTGCGACGCTGATCAGCCAGATGAAGAGCAACAAGACCAGGAGCTTCTTCAGGATGATCGTATTCCTGCCGTGTATGGCGCCTATGGTCGCCTCGGCAGTCGTGTGGGGGAGGAGTATTTTCAACACGAAGATCGGACTCGTCAACCAGATCATCGAAGCTTTTGGCGGGGAAGGCGTAGCATGGACAGGCGATCCTCACTACGTCATGTTTTCGGTCATCGTCTTCACCTTGTGGGCTGACCTTGGCTATAACATCATCCTCTACTCAGCGGGCATCGACGGCATCCCCGGCGAAGTCTATGAAGCGGCAGATCTCGACCATGCAGGCGGGTGGAGCAAATTCTTCCACATCACGCTGCCGCTGCTGGGCAGAACGACGACCTTCGTTATTCTCATGACACTGATCTCATACTTCCAGATGTTCGCGCAGTTCAGCGTCCTGCTCTTCAAAGACGGACCGCAGAACTCCGGACTGGTACTCACAAGTTATATCTACGAGAATGCGTTCATTTACAAGGAAATGGGATACGCAGCGGCACTGTCAGTCGTGCTGTTCCTGCTGATTCTCATCGTAAGCCTTGTGCAGCAGCGCATCAACAGAGTTGATTGGGAGTACTGATATGAAAGATTTCGCATACACAAGAGATTTCAAAAGCAGGGCGCTCATCTTCGCGATCCTGCTGGCCGTATCGATCATCGTTGTCATTCCTTATATATGGATGCTCAGCAATTCCTTTAAGACAACGATGGAGACACTGACAGATCCGATGCACATCATTCCGCAGGAATTCACCCTCGACGGATATATCAAAGTGCTGACCAAGTCGCCGTTCTTCCACTGGCTTGGCAACTCGGTCTTCATCACCTGCACGAACACGCTGGTGATCCTGTTTACAAGTACGCTGGTGGGATACCTGTTCGCGCGCTTCCGTTTCAGAGGAAAGGACTTCCTCTTCGCCATGCTCATGTTCACCATGATGGTACCGGCGCAGGTCACCATGATCACCACGTTCATCATCATCGATGACATCGGTCTCTACGACTCTGTATGGGCGCTGATCATTCCGTCCTTCGTGAACGTTTTCGGCATCTACCTATGTAAACAGTACTGCGAAGAGATCCCGCGGGAACTCATTGAAAGCGCGCGCATCGACGGCGCGGGAGATTTTGCAATATACTGGAGGATCGTTATTCCGCAGATCCGGCCGGCCATCGGAGCACTGGCCATCTTCACCTTCATGGAGTACTGGAACGACTACCTCAATCCGTTGATCTACCTCTCATCGACAGAAAAGATGACACTTCCGCTGGCTCTGAGCTACTTCTCGACCCAGCATACGACCGACCTGTCGGCGACGATGGCTGCTTCCGCGCTCATCATGATCCCGGCAGCAGTTGTGTTCATCATCTTCCAGAAACAGTTCATCAAGGGCTTGTCCATGACAGGAATGAAATAAGGAGAACGCAGCATGTTATTTGGATATCAGAAAGAAGAACTGAAAACAAGAAACGCCATTTTCACGGCGGAGGAAATCGCGCAGCAGCCGGACGTCTGGCAGAAGACGATCGCACAGGTGCGCGGCGTTCGCGGGCCGCTGAGCAGTTTTATCGATAATGCAACGGCAGGCGAATGCGACATCATCCTGACCGGCGCAGGGACAAGCGAATATGTGGGGCGGTGCCTGTATCCTGCTTTACTGCAAAAGCTTTCCGGCCGCGTTCACGCCATCGGTACGACAGACATCGTAGCCACGCCGGAGCTGTTCATTTCACCGGAGCGGAAGACGCTGCTCGTATCCTTCGCCAGATCCGGCAACAGCCCGGAATCTGTCGGCGCGGTCAAGGCGGCAGAAAGGATCTCGGGCAAAGTCAGCCACCTGTTCATTACGTGCAACGAAGAAGGCGCGCTTGCGAAGCTGGCTGCGGACAAGGCAAACTGTTTCAGCCTGGTGCTCACGCCGGAGACCAATGACAGAAGCTTCGCTATGACCAGCAGCTTCACCTGTATGTACATCGCTGCGCTCGTGGCCCTGTCAGGAGACTACGAGATGGACCTCTACGAGACCGTGAGCAGCGCGGAGAAATTCCTCGCCGTCGGACACAAAGAACTTGCGGAGTTTGTTGCCGAAAACGACTTTGCCCGGATCGTCTATCTGGGAAGCGATGTCCTGAAAGGGCTCGCGCAGGAAGCTGCGCTCAAGGTGCTCGAACTGACAGCGGGGCAGATGGTCGCGCTGCATGATACGCCTATGGGATTCAGGCACGGACCGAAATCCGTCGTTGACGACGAAACCCTTTGTGTCGTGTTCCTCTCCGACGATCCGTTTACAAGAAGATATGAAATGGATGTGCTGAAGGAACTCGACAGAGACCGGAAGGGGAGCAAGATCATCGCGATCGCGTCTTCCGAAGACGCGGAAGCGGCCGGCTGCTGCGATCTCTATTTGAACATGGGCTATCGGAACGAATCCGCCAATTGCCTTCTGGCGCCGGCCTACATTATGGCCGCGCAGACTCTGGCCATGCTGTATTCGATGAAACTGGGAATCACTCCGGACAATCCGTGTCCGACAGGTGAAGTTAATCGGGTCGTGCAGGGCGTTACGATTTACGAGGAATAAACTGCGAGGATCGAACAATGCAAGATACACACTACTTACAGCAACTTGTAAAACAGCAAAAGAGCGGGATTCCGGCAGGCATCTGTTCTGTGTGCAGCAGCAGCCCCTTCGTCATCGACGCGGCGATTCTGCAGGCGGTGAAGACCGGCACGCCGGTGCTTATCGAAGCAACGGCAAACCAAGTCAATCAGTTCGGCGGCTACACGGGAATGAAGCCCGCCGACTTCAGAGACCACGTCCTTTCACGTGCGTCGGAACTGGGACTTCCGGCGGATAGAGTCATCCTCGGCGGCGATCATCTTGGTCCGGTCGCCTGGCAGAAGCAGGACGCAGCGGAAGCCATGGACCTCGCTGAAACACTTGCCTATGAATTTGCAAAAGCAGGATTTACGAAGATCCATCTCGACGCGAGCATGCCGCTGGGCAGTGAGGTCACGCTGTCCACGGAGGAAATCGCAGACCGGACCGTCCGGCTCTGCAAGGCGTCCGAGAGAGGCTTCGCAGAATACAGAGAAAACTGCGGCGCGGCCGTTACCGTTCCGCCTGTCTACGTCATCGGCAGCGAGGTGCCGACACCGGGCGGAAGCGGCGAAGAGGACGCCCTCAGCGTAACAAAACCGGAAGCGCTGAAAGAAATGCTCGCATGCTTCGAAGAAAAGTTCACAGCGGCTGGTCTGGCAGACAGCGCGGTGAGCCCCTGGAGCAGGATCATTGCCGCAGTCGTGCAGCCAGGCGTGGAATTCGGCAACGACAACGTGCACGAATATGTGCCGGAAGAAGCGACGCAGCTGACGGAAGAAGCGGCGGAGATTCCGGGGATCGTCCTGGAAGGACACTCCACGGATTACCAGCGGGAGAGCAGCCTGAAAAAAATGGTCGGGGACGGCATTGCCATCCTCAAAGTCGGACCTGCTCTGACCTTCGCGGCGCGGGAAGCGCTTTACGCTTTGGCTGCGATGGAACGCGAACTGTGCGATGCGCCATCCGGTTTCATCGAAGTGCTTGATCAGGTGATGCTGGAAGATCCGTCCAGCTGGCAGGGACACTACACAGCAGAGGAGCCGGAGAGCACGCTCCTCAGGAAGTACAGCTACAGCGACCGGAGCAGATATTACATGCACAGACCGGAAGTGAAGGCTGCCATAGAGAAACTGATTACAAACTTAAGCGGAAACAGGATTCCGCTTCCGCTTCTCAGCCAGTATATGCCGCAGCAGTTTATCCACGTGCGGGAAGGCAAACTGGAAGCAGAGCCGGAGCAGCTGATCCTGGACAGGGTGCGTGACACGTTGTCCCAATACTGGAGAGCCTGCGGACAGGAGGTATAAACCATGAAAAAGATCATTCTGCCGACACTGCTGGCAGCAGCCATGTGCTTTGCTTTTGCAGGATGCGGCAGCGGGAGTGAAGAAGCCACGGAGGAGGAAGGCATGCAGATACAGGCAACAGCCGGGGAAGAAACGATTATTGAGGACGGAATCTACGGGACGCTGGAACTCGATGCATCCATGTCGGGCACACCGGATGCTCCGACGGTGATCAAGGCCGCCGACGGCGCCGCGCCGGTCATCAAAGTCGCGCCCGGTGAATTCCAGAGCGGCGAAGAGGATGAACTGCCGCCAAGCTACGGCATCCACATGGTCAACGTCCATGACATCGTGATCGAGGGCCTCACCGTCGAGGGCGGAACCCACGGCATCATTTACGAGAGCACTCCGGATCAGGGCGATGAGCCCCTGAAAAACATCACCATCAAAGACTGCAGTGTCAGCGGCGTGGTGGGTGCCCACGGCATCTGCGTCTATGCGGGAAACGATATGGCTCCGGTGCAGGATCTTACGGTGACAGGATGTGAGGTTTCGGAATGCAAATGCGGAGACAGCGAGTCGCTTGTTCTCAACGGCAACATCGACGGATTTGAAATCTCCGGGAACACGATCCACGACAACAACAATATCGGCATCGATATGATCGGATTCGAGGGTACCGCGCAGCACATGGAAGCAGAAGATCCCGCGGATCTGTTTGAGGTCGACATGGCCAGAAACGGCAAGTGCTTCGGCAATACGGTGTACAACATCAGCGCGGACGGCAATCCGGCGTACTATGAAGACGGGGAATATGATCTCTGCGCGGACGGCATCTATGTAGACGGCGGACAGGACATCGAGATCTGCGAAAACTTTGTATACAACTGTGACATCGGCATCGAAGTTGCCACGGAGCACAGCCCGGATGACAATCCGCTGTTCAAGGTGTCGGGCGTCAAGGTCCATGACAATGTCATTGCGGACTGCCACGGCTGGTGCGGGCTTTGCTTCGGCGGCTATGACAGGGATCTCGGCTTTACCGAGAACTGCGAATTCTATAACAACACATTTGTCGACAACGGTACCCAGATCGGCGTACAGAGAAGCAAAGGCAATAAGATCTATGACAATCTCTTCGTGGGAGGGGATTCCGCAATCGAATTCAACGGAGACTGCAGGCAGAAGGACATGATCAATGACTTCGGCAGGAACGTTTGGTGCTTGGACGACAGCACGCTGGAGGACATGATGGATGCAGGCGTTTATCATATAGATACTCTTGTTTCGGACGAGAGTATGCAAAAGCAGGAAGTGCTCAATAACTGCACTCAGGCGCTTGACGGTTTTGGGTCTACGATCGACGGCGTAGGTTCGTCCTTCGTGCCGGATGAAGCGGCTGTTAAGACCTATGATGAAAACAAGGAGGCAGAATAATGGCAGAGGTTGTTCTGAAAAACGTCAAAAAAATCTATCCCATTGACGACAGCGAAAAGAAGAAAAAGGACGATCAGGGAGAGCAGAAAAAAACAAATCTGCAGATCACGGACAAAGGCGTCATCGCTGTCCAGGACTTCAATCTGGAGATCGCCGACAAGGAATTCGTCGTGCTGGTCGGACCGTCCGGCTGCGGCAAATCCACCACGCTCCGGATGATCGCGGGACTCGAGCAGATCAGCGAAGGAGAACTATATATCGACGGTGAGTACATGAACAATGTAGCACCGAAGAGCCGGGACATCGCCATGGTCTTCCAGAACTACGCATTGTATCCGCATATGACGGTCTATGAGAACATGGCGTTCTCACTCAAGATGCAGAAATACAGCAAGGCAGAAATCGACGCTCACGTGCGTGAAGCGGCCGAGATCCTGGACATCACTCCGCTCCTGGAGAGAAAACCAAAAGCACTTTCCGGAGGGCAGCGGCAGCGTGTCGCCATGGGTCGTGCCTTCGTCAGAAACCCGAAGGTCTTCCTCATGGACGAGCCTCTTTCAAATTTGGACGCGAAGCTGCGGAACCAGATGCGTGCGGAGATCATCAAGCTCAGGAAAAAAATCAACACAACCTTCATCTACGTCACCCACGACCAGGTGGAGGCCATGACCTTGGGCGACCGAATTGTGATTATGAAGGACGGCTTCATCCAGCAGATCGGAACCCCGCAGGAAGTCTTTACCCACCCGAAGAATCTCTTTGTGGCCGGATTCATCGGCGTGCCGCAGATGAACTTCTTTCCGGCCAGCAGGTTGCAGCAGGAAGACGGCGGCTTTGTCGCAGAGATACTCGGCGAGAAGTTCCGGCTGGCGGATGAGACCGTAGGAGCATTGGCAAATGCGGGCGTTTCCGGAGAGCGTGAAGTTGTTGTCGGCGTCAGACCCGTCAACGTTATCATCAGCGAGGACGGCACCGGCATTGATGCGGTCATCGAAGTCGCGGAGATGATGGGCAGCGAAATGCACCTGCATCTGAAAGCCGCCGGAACAGATGTATCCGGTGAGCAGGAGACGGAGATCATCGCCATCGCGCCGACGCTGGGACTGGATGTCGAAGCCATGAGTGCCGGTAAACATCTAAGACTGAACCTCCAGACACAGGCCATGCACTTCTTTGATCCGGAGACAGAAGAATCTCTGCTGTAGTGGCACCGACAGCGCCAGGTGCCGTTTGCGGATGCAGAAAATACTTACAAAACATACTTAATTATGTTAATATAATGGACGAAATATGTTGAGTAGCCAAGGGCGTAAATCCGGACATGGATTTACGCCCCTGTTTTTTCGGGCGGGAACGGTATCCTGCCCGGAGGCAGATATGGAGGCACAATGAAAAAGACTAGTATTCTATCCTTATCACTTCTTACGGTAATGGCAGGAGCGGCGGTTGCCCCTGCGCTTGGCGTTATTCAGGACAATTTCCGCGGTGCGGACCAGCTGCTGATCCAGCTGGTCATCAGCGTCCCGGCTGTGTTTATTTTTATCATGAGTTTTCTGTTCCCGGGGCTTTGCAGAAGATTCCGTTCGAAGACGCTGGTCATGATCGGACTTGGAATGTACATCATTGGCGGCTGCGCGGCAGGGCTTGCGGACAACATTTGGGTCGTGCTCGCGTTCCGCGCGGTCACAGGCCTTGGCGTCGGGATCATTATGCCGCTTTCGACGGGTCTTCTGGCATTCTACTATCCGCCGTCGGAGCAGGATAAACTGATGGGCTATTCATCGGCTATGAACCAGATGGGCGGCGTTCTGGCAACGTTGCTCGCGGGATTTCTGGCACAGATCAGCTGGCGCGCCAGTTTCCTGGTGTACTTATTGGGACTGGTCGGCATCATCCTCTGCGCGCTCTTCCTGCCCAACGACAGGATCAGCCAGGCGACAGAACTGCCGCGTTCCGATACGAAACGGAAGGGGGCGGGAAATGCCGCAGAGGAATCCGAAGAACTGAGAAAAAGACATCCCTTCATCCGATACAACCGGTTTATCATCGCCATGTTCATTCTGATGACAGCATTCTTTCTGTATCCCTCCAACTTCGCGATCGAGGTCACAGCGGACGGGATCATTCCGGCGAAATACATTGCGGTCATCATGGCCTTAATGGATCTGGTTGCGTTTTTCGGAGGACTGCTCTTCGTGCACGTCAAGAAGACGGTGGGGAGAAACACCTGCTTTTTCGCGCCGCTGCTGTTTTTGATCGGGTACCTGGCGCTTGCTCTTAACGGAGGCTGGATCGGTGCCGTGATTGGCTCGGCCTTTGTGGGTTTTGCGAATGGAGCCGGTATTCCGTTCATTATTTCCTCCGCATCCCAAACAGCAGGGAAGAAGGCCGTTTCAACAGTCATGCCGCTGCTCTCAGCCGCCCTGTATATGGGTCAGTTTCTGAATCCGTTTATTATGTCCGCAGTCAGGGCAGGTTTAAGCGGTCTTATTCCATCGCATCTGTCCTATTGGTTTGGCGTATTTGTGTCAGTAGTGTTCGTGATCTGGTCCGTCAGACTCTGGGACAGGCAGTAAACCGGTGATTGCGGTAAGCATACCAGATGGTATAGAATACGGGTATGACAAGAGAGCAGATCATATCCCTGGTGGTAGCGGCGGGAACCGCGTTTGCGACGGCGTTTTCGGGAAGCGCGCTGAACCTGGCGATACCGACAATGGGAGATTATTTTCATATGGGCGCGGCAAGCGTGGGATGGATCACCACCGCGTATATGCTCGTGATCGCCGCGATGGCGGTCCCCTTCGGAAAGATCGCGGACAACACGAGCAGGCGGAATACGCTCATCATAGGGGTGGGCGTATTTGGCGTATTTTCTCTGCTCGGCATCTGGGCGTGGTCCGCAGCCAGCATTCTGTTCATCCGCGGGGTGCAGGGTGTCGGCGCCGCGATGATCTTCGCCTCCAATATGCCGATCGCCATCAATGCGTTCCCGGGAAAAGAGCGGGGCAGGGCGATAGGCATCTGCACATCCGGGGCCTATGTTGGTCTGGCGCTAGGACCGGCCCTCGGCGGATTCCTCAATACCCTGTTCGGGTGGAAAGCCATTTTTCTGTTTGGTGCGGTCATCGCGTTTATTTTTCTCGGCCTGACGCTGACCTTGAAAAAAGACCGGCAGGAGAAGGCGGGTCCGGGATTTGATCTGGGCGGCAACATTGTGTATATGCTGATGATCGCTTGCGTCATCTACGGCTTCACCGCGCTCAACAGCATCCGGTTCGGATGGGTCTTGCTGATATGTGGGATCCTGCTGGGCGTCCTGTTTGTCCGCGTAGAACTGAAATCAAATAACCCTGTCATCGATGTGCGGATCTTCGCCGAGGACAGGGTGTTTACGTTATCGAATATCACCGCGCTGTTCAACTACAGCGCGACCTTCGCGCTGGGGTATCTGGTCTCCATCTATCTGCAGGTTGGTCACGGATTGACATCGCAAGCGGCTGGACTGATCATGATCGCACAGCCGCTTCTGATGGCGGTGCTTTCGCCCCAGACCGGGAAGTGGTCCGACCGGGTCCCGGCGTACAAGCTGGCCTCCGGCGGCATGGGCGTATGTTCGCTGGCGCTGCTGTTCTTTGCCTTTGCGCAGGCCAGCACGCCTCTGTGGGCAGTCTGCGCCGCGCTGGCGGTGGCAGGCGTAGGGATCGCGCTGTTTTCCTCTCCGAACACCAATGTCATCATGAGCTGCGTGCCGCCAAGCAAATTCGCGGTTGCCAATTCCATCGTCTCCACCATGCGCACGACAGGTCAGACCATGGGCATGGCGATCATCACCATCGTCGTCAGCGCGACCGTCGGCAACACATCGCTCTACGAAGTTCCGCAGGCCGCCCTGCTCCATACCATGCACATCGGCTTCTTCATCTTCACCGGCCTCTGCATTCTGGGCATCTTCATGTCCCTGCAGCGCCGCAAGTCATAATGCGCCAATGGGACGGTTCTTTAGTCATGTTTCCGAGGCTCAGTTTTCAATGCCCCGGCGGGCTTCGACGCCTTTCGTATAGTAGTGTTTCACTTCCCGCATTTCCGTGACCAGATCCGCGGCTTCAATGATCTCTGCCGGCGCGCAGCGTCCCGTCAGGATCAGTTCCGTGTGGGCAGGTTTGCTTTTTATGAGTTCGAGCACTTTCTTGGTTTCGAGCAGCCCGAAGAACATGGCGCAGTTGATTTCGTCGAGGACGATCACATCGTATTCGCCGGACAGGACCATTTCTTTGGTCTCCCGAAAGCCATCGCGGATCATCTTCACATACTCTGCCGGCGGATGACCTTCTTCGAACACTACGCAGCCGCCCCCGTATTTCGCCAGGTCCTCTTCGGAGATACCGCCTTTTTTCGCAATGAAAAAGGGCTTGCCCAGCGTCTTCCAGGTGACCCCCGGAAGGGTGGGCAGGATCTTCTGCTCGCTGTAGCCCAGCGCCTTCATAAACTGGATGAACGCGATCTTTTTACCCGCGCCCGACGCGCGCATGGTCAGCCCTAACGCCGCAGTGGTCTTGCCTTTGCCGTTTCCGGTGTAGACCTGAACGTAGCCCGTGCCTTTGCTGTTTTTATCTTCCTGATTGCCGGTCATTTGATTTCCTCCTGTGGTCTGCTCTTTATGCAAATTATATCACTGCGCAACTATGATGATAAGATTCTTTCGAGAGTCTCCAGGTCTGTGAAGGTTTACAAATTGGGATTTGGGGAGGATTCTCAAGTTAGGATGCAGGATTTTGCTTCTCCTATGAAATACTGCATCACGGCATGGAATCAGAGGTGTTTTCCCGGGCTTAGCAGTACCTATGATGAAAAAAACACAATCGGTTTCTGAAAACTTCATCCGTAACCTGTATTTGATGAAGTATTTTGCCTCTGCACGTGAAAACTGCAGCGAGATTCTTCAAGGTGGGTTGTTTTGATACACAAAAGGGGTCATGGCTGCAGTTTCTCACCTGATGCGTTAATTCCTGCAGCCTCAAGCAGCAAAGAATCTATTGAAGCTGATCGTGAATTCATGATGCCCTATATTGCCGGCACACCGCCGATCCCCGGTTTACGGCGCAACGAAAGTCATGTCTACACGAAATCTTCACCAACGGGCGCTTTTACGTGTTACAATAAGAAAAAGAGAAAAGGCAGGGATGAGGATGACGGATCTTGAAAGAGCCAGAGAGTATTTTGGGAATGATAAGTACGCGACGGAAGCGACAGGAATTGTGATTACGGAAGTCGGTGAGCGCTTCGCCCGGGTCGAGCTGGATCTGGATGAGCGGCATTACAACGCGATTGGCGCGGTCATGGGCGGCGTGTACTTCACGATGTGCGATTTCGCGTTCGCGATCGCGTCCAATTTTGATTCGGCACCTTGTGTGACGCTGGGCACGCAGGCGGTCTTCATGAATCAGAACAAAGGCACCCATCTGATCTGTGAAGCGAAATGCATCAAGGACGGAAGGCAGACCTGCTTCTATGAGGTGAATGTAGTGGATGACCTTGGCACGGAGATCACCAGAGTCACGGTGGAAGGGTACAAGCTCGTAAGAAAATGATTTCCGGCCGGGGACAATATTTCGGAATAGCACAATAAGACGGGAGGGAATGAGAAATGTTCTTAAGAAAGAAATTAGACATGAATGCTGAACTGGAAGAATACAGACGTCTGCAGCATGCGAACATAAACCATGGAGCGATATTGCTGGATGTGCGGACACCGCGCGAGTACAAAGCCGGCTCGCTCCCCGGCAGCGTCAATCTGCCGCTGAATCAGCTCAAGAGCGCGGAAAAGGTGATCCCTTCATTCGATACGCCGGTGTTCGTTTACTGCTCCACCGGCGCGCGGGCAGGCCGGGCGGTCAAGAGACTGAAACGCGCGGGCTACAGCAACATCAGAAGCATTGGCGGACTGGAAGGCTACCGCGGAGAGATCGTTAAAGGATAACCGGTGTCCGAGTATTTCTGGAAACAATATGAGGATCTGCCGCAGGGGCTGGGGTATATGCGCTTCAGTGCTGAGCACATTATCACGCTGCTGGTGCTTGGAGCGCTCATTGCCATGGCGGTCCGGCTGCTGACAGGCGGGCGCCTGCGCAGTGCGATGCGCGTCATCCCCTGGGTCATGGCAGGTCTGGAACTTCTGAAAGATGGATTCCTGATCCATGCCGGACACTTCGGCGTGGGTTATCTTCCTCTGCACCTGTGCAGTCTGGGATTGTTTGTTTTTATCGCGGCGTCTCTGGCGAAAACGGACCGCTGGCGGATGATCTGGGGAGAGATCGCCTGCGTGCTTATTTTGCCGGGAACGATCGCGGCGTTGTTGTTCCCCGACTGGGCCCATCTGTATCCGGTCTTTAATTTCATGAACCTGTACGGGTACGCCTGGCACGGGTTGCTTTTGCTGTATCCGCTCCTGATGGTCAGAAGCGGATGGACGCGGCTCAGCATCCGCCACGCCCATTATCCGTGGATATTTTTGATTTGCGCGGGCGTGCCGGTCTATGTGTTTGACCGCCTTGCGGACTGCAACTACATGTTCGTCAGCCGGCCTCTGAAGGGGACTCCGCTGGCGTGGATCGCGGCAGTGACCGGCGACACATGGTATCTGGCCGGGTATCTTGCGTTCGCGGCAGTCGTGATCGGACTGATTTACGCAGGCATCGAGGTGTATCACAAGGCACATCATGGGGAGCATCAGGGGAGCATGCAAGTATGACGAACCAGCCGACTGCGCAGAAGAGAAAAAACAGAGCGATGCTCCTGATGGTGATCACGGCAGCCATGTGGAGTCTGGGCGGGATCTTCATCAAGCTCATTTCCTGGAACCCGTTCCTCATCGCGGGGGTACGCAGCGGGATCTCGGGGAGCATCATGGCGCTGTATATGGCGGCAACGCGCACGCGGTTCAAACTGAACCGGTACTCGCTCCTGGCCGGGGCGGGACTGGGCTGTTCGGCGACCCTGTTTACCATCGCCAACAAACTGACAACGGCGGCCAACGCCATCGTGCTCCAGTACACCGCGCCGATATTCATACTGCTCATTTCAGCCGTTTTCTTTAAGGAGAAGATGCAAAAGCAGGATATCCTGGTCGTGTGTGTTACGATGTGCGGCATGGTGCTGTTCTTTCTGGATCAGCTTTCTCCGGGGAATCTTCTGGGAAACATTTTCGGGATCCTGGCAGGCGTCACACTGGCGCAGATGTTCGTCATGGTCGGACGGGGCGGTGATGATGACGCGACGCGGATGAGCGGGATCCTCATCGCTCACATTCTGACCCTGCTGATCGGACTTCCGGTCGGGCTTCCCCAGACGGAAGAAGTTGCCGCAATGGAAATACTGTATGTTATAATACTGGGAGTGTTCCAGTTAGGCATTCCTTACGTTCTGTACGGGATCGCCTCCAAAGACTGCCCGCCGCTGGCGTGCTCTCTCATTGGCATGCTGGAGCCGCTGCTGAATCCGGTCTGGGTCGCCATCTTTATAGGCGAAGTACCGGGACCGTTTGCCCTTGCGGGCGCAGTCATCATTATCGTGACCGTTACATGGTGGTGCATCAGAAACCGGTGACACCGCCCGGCCTTGGAGACAAGAATTGACGTACCTATTGCTATATCTCGCAGTCACCGTCGCCGGATATTTCGTTGGCGCGAGACTCAAAAAACAGAACAAAAGCTGGAAGTGGGTCGGAGAACTTCAGACCCTCGTCATAATCATACTCGTCTTTCTGATGGGGAGCCGGATCGGAGCCAGTGAGGAGATCGTTTCCTCGCTGGGAACGATCGGA